>Ga0307515_10020411_pt1 | contig 11821 bp, 11 predicted proteins | sample 17_EM_MG_FD_194513 | JGI IMG/M metagenome (GOLD analysis project Ga0307515, IMG submission 194513) | Populus trichocarpa ectomycorrhiza microbial communities from riparian zone in the Pacific Northwest, United States - 17_EM | ecosystem: Host-associated > Plants > Roots > Unclassified | place...
TAAAAATATATTAAATAATATTTTTTTATTTTTTAAAAATTATTTTTAATATGTATATGAAAATATTTTAATTTTTTTATAAAATAATGTTTGAACCACGATTCCAAATTAACAACACTTGTATCATCCATACTAGCTTTTATTTTTTTTCACTAAAGTCAAAAGAGGAATGAGAGTAAGAAAAAAAGAAAACATGACAAAGCAAAAAACAAAGATTTCACACTCAAAACTCCATAAGATCCTTAGGTGCAGAAAAACTTTTTCTTTCCTCTTCTTGCTTTGCCTTCGGCTACCCAATATCTTATTCTTTCTTTCAGTGGATAGAGCTAGTCATGGAAAAGAAGAAAAGGCAGCAATAACCAAATCATGGTAACAGACAAAAAATCCTCTTTCAAGCACTCATCCACACGCGCGCGTGATAAGTTCTTCTGAATGTTTGAAGCAGTAGCCCAAGAGCATCTTTCTAAGTGATAAATAGTATTTTGAATAATATAAATATAATTTTTTTTATTATATATATTTCAATGGAAAAAAATCATTTGAAAAGTCAATTCTATTAGAGCGGAATAAATAAGTGTTTTATTTTTTTTAATGATTTTGATGTTTATTTTTTTTCACATGGCTAGATTTAATTGGCTTATTCTTTTGTTGGCCCTACTTTGTTAGTTTTGACTCTTTTGAGAGATATGTAGAAATAACATTTGTGAAAAAAAAAAGACATTTTAGAATTTTATTTGGCTTTCCCCTTGGAGTATGAAAAACAAGCAAAGAAAAGTCAAAATATTAATTTTTTATTTTTGACTATCCATTTAGTTTCTCCATTGAAGATGCTCTAACAGAACTTCAGAAATTTAGGAAATGTTTAGTTTAGGCATTGAAATAAAAGGGTGGAGATAATTGGGAAAAGAAAATGAGATGAAAAGAAAACAGAAAACGAAAATGAAAATGAAATAGTAATTTCTCCACTAATTAAAATCATGTTAGAAAAAAAATTGTAATTATTATATAAAAAAAGGAGATAATCCATTGCTAAGAGGATACTATAATTAGATTATAGTTTACTTGACCATTAAATAATTTCTCCAAATATATTTAATAATAAAACAATTAATTTAATTAATTAATTATCAAATAAAATATTTGCACCAACACAAAATTAAAATCTAACATAGTTGAAAATGCAAGATAATAATTTCACCACAAATGCATATTTTTTTGTTCTCACTCAATCCTCACCTCTTCATCATTAAATCTAATTAATTTAAGAACATGATTAATTTTCATTTTTCTATGTTATATATTTTTTATTATTATATTAAATTTTTAATAATGATATTCATTTTCTTCCAAAATGATCAATACTCACTCAATTGGTTAAAAAAATCAACGTTATTTTGTCTCCATCTTCGTCCCTCCTTTTTCGAGGGATGAAAAATTAGCTAAAACTTATCTATAAAAGAGAGACAAACCATAAGATAATAACCAAGCAATGCCTTAATCAACAAAAAAATTTGGACCTTGGGATATTTATTTATCTGCTTTTTATTTGTTTATGAAAGTCATGGTGATAAGTTTTATTTTCGTGCATGATAAAGCACACAAACCACTGCCTTTTAACATTATGGTCCCACAAACCAGAAGTGCAAGACAAATATGAGATGTCGATTGAAAAAAAAAAAAAAAACACGCTTGTTGCCTTTTAAAAAATGAATACCTCACCACCGCCAAGCCTAAAAATTCTTGCCTCTTAAGCCAATGAGAATCATCTCTAAGCAGACTTGGATTCTTCACTCAGGAAGATCAGTACCTTTAATGAAATTCACGGATAATTACAATTATATACTTCCAGCTTGAAAAGTCTCAAAGGAAGCATCGGCAGATGAAACAAAGAGAAGCATACAGAGATGTCCCAATTAGTAAAACAGAGTTCACATGTTATTTGACTCACCTCGAAAACCTCCAGCCAGGAAATTGTCCACATTTTGTCCTGATGAAGCTGGTCCCCGAACACCACAGCGACATCGTAGAGCACCACCATCAAACCAAAACAAAATTCAAGAACAGGGATAACACAGAACAAGAGTTCGAGGAAGCTTGATAATAGTACATGATTCATCTGACACATTCAACTATTCGAGTGCCTTCATCAAGGAGGATCAAGTTGCGAACCCGAACAAATAAAATTATATGGTCTCCATGCTCGTATACAGCAACAAGAAGTGGATTCTGATTGACATTATAGAGACAATTGTTAAAAAAAAAAAAAAAATTGATAGCCAAGTATTCTATCTCTGAAGTTCACCTTCCTACTTACTTCACCAAGGAAGGTTCACCTTGATGTTACATGAACAAATTCATCCAGCAGGCCAATCACACAAGCTTGCACCTGACTTGTAATGGATCTGTATTCAACACTCAGTCAAATTCTCTATATAACAACAAAATTACATCAGAAGGCCACTGTCATTTGACGTTAGCTCTATGAACCGCACAGGAACAGATTCAGATAGAAAAACATAAGTTTATCAAAGCCTTCAATGGATCTTTAGGGTACCACGAGCACAACTGTTATTTTGAAGCCAGAAACAGATTTGTAAAAAGCAAACAGCTCTAATTTTGATCTTCCAACTTCGAGCTCAGAAACAATTGGGAGAGAGCCAAGTGAATCCTTCAAGTTCACCACAAACAGGTCAAAATGCAGACACCCATGAGAAGCTGGGGGGGCTGAATATTGTGAGAAAGTTCTTTCCATTTGTCTTGAACTCTGAAACAATTGTCAGGGCTTGCCAAAAGCAAATAAAATCAAGGATGGCTGGCTAATCACTATCACTGCTATGCCTATCTGTAAAATTGAACCCAAATGAAATGGAAAATCAGTCAGCATGAAAGTAGAGCGAGACTTGAGCGAAGAAAAAAAAAACCCGTAGAGAACTGCTGTTTGTACCTCCTGGTGGTCTTTTCCCTTCCATTGCTTCTTTTTTCTCTTGGCAACTTGAGCAAAGGAAAGGGCCATCCCAGGAACGTAATTTTCCAAAATCAGATGAACCAACATGTATTGAAATACCCTCGTCAGGTTTTATCTCTACTTGACAGACTGCACATATAAACAGCTTAAACATTTTGCAAAGTGGGTATTTCGTATCTAACCTGCATTTCACACAAAAATGCATTGCGTCAAAACACTAAAAACCAGAATAACTGTTTGTCAAAAGACGGGCAGCCAAACCACCCATTATGGATGGTGTCAAACACAACCACACAGGAAGGCAAAAAGGCACCAGAAAGGAGCACTCAACGTACAAATCTGTCACCAATGCCTAACATAGAGATCAAACCATCAATTTTAGCCAACAATGATGATCTTCACAGCACAAACCTTTCTGAAAGCATGGCAGATCCTTCCTCAAATAGTTCCTCAACCACATCTGGTTCCAGATATTCCTTATCAATTTGAGAAGAAGATTCCGGGGACCTTTTGCGAAACATGGACTTGAATACTCCTCTTCCAAGCTTTTTTGGTGGTGGCAAAGGGGCAGCTGGTTTCTCTGGTGGTACTATATCAATCACAATGCAGGTTGTATCATCTCGAAGTCCTTTCACCTGCACTGCTTCCTGCAAATGGAATGCAGAGAGTAAGACAGACTACAGGTTATGGTATCACATAATGTGCCATTGTAGGGAAGCCATGGCATCTTAAACCAGAAGCAATTTCAGTTGGAGTTTTCATGAAAAAAATAACACTCCACCTTAACAATTTGTGCAGCTGCAGCTTCCACTGGCATCCCACGGCAACAATCAAGAGCCACTTCATCAGATAAAGCATCCCAAACACCATCACTTGAGATAATAAGCCTACCACCCCCAGTAGACAACTGAAAATCACAAAGATTTGAAGCTTTTAAGGATGAAAAAAAGTGAATAACAGCACACTGTGCTTCAGTATGAATCAAGCTATGTGCAAAGAATGCACAATGAGATAATGTTACTTCAAAAAAACAAACCATGCCATGAGAAGCTACAAGCAGACCATAAATAAATTTTTAAGATATGCCAAAACAGCCTCAGTCCATGTGACCATTGTTCTCTGGGGTGACAAGCATTGATACTATAATCAATCTAAATTTCACAGCAAATTATCAAAGAAATCCATTTTGTAAGTGCTGTTACTTATTTCAGGAAAAAAATCGTCAAATTAATGGATAAACAGATTGTTAAAAATGATGAGAAAGAGAAAGGTACTTTATAGGACAAGCATGGTGTAAAGGTAACGTATAGGACAAGCATGGAGTTTGCCAACAGTACTTAAAGCCCACAGTGGCATGCGAGCAATAGAATTAAAACTACCAATACAATATCAAGCATAATTTACACATGACAAAATCTTAAGAACAAACCTTAATTTGCTTCACATAAGGAACAGGAACAATGTACTCGCCAACATCCACATCCCCGATAGATCGCGAAAGACATAAGCCACCAGGCCAACATCTCAAAGGGCCAATCTGAAACAGAACTACCACCCAAGTTAGACAATCTACTTCAATACATAAAACAAATTTTGATAGAAGTTCAATTAAATATGACACAGGAAGAATTCCATTCAAAATATCATACAGGCCATTTATTCCATAGAAGTGTTCCAGTTCTATTTCTAAAGACTTTAAAGATTCATAAGCTAAATAATGCCTTATTTTTATGCTCTGGTAGTTGTCCTGACTTTGACCAATTAACTTGAAGGAGAATATCATTGAGTTATTCCATTTCACATAAACAGAAAAGTGCAAGAAACGTACACAATTTGAGATTTGAAAAGAACAAAAAAGCTACACAAGGAAAGGTACCTCTGCACCACCGCCAGTATTTAGTCGTCCCACCTCACCCCCACTTGCAGTAATGCGCTCCCTCCTGTTAAATTAAAACTTAATGTCTCAGTAATAACAGGATCTGTTATTGGTATAACAAGACACTGTATATCTGACTTACTCCTCTTCATTGCATTCAAGCCGATGATCTGCTGACAAGTAATAGAGGTCACCTTCAGCAGATTCAAGAATGCAACGGGAATCGCCAACAGATGCCACAGTTATGACCAATCCTTCAATTACTGCAAAGGTGACAGTTGTTCCTGATTTTCGAGCTGAAAAGGAAAAAACACCAAATTTTGAAAATGAAACATCATTCGCATACAAAGCTCACAACACTCAACTCAATCAACAAAAGCAGTACTGCTAAAGAAAGTAGAATAATAAGGCCAAGGCAAAAGATTCATATTTATTGATTCATGTAGTAAACTACAGGGATAGAATAAGATTATGATTATCAATCATATTCAGGTACGCACCCTAGGTCCTGCAAATCAATGAGTGAGAAAAACAAAATCAATAATATCCTGTTATACAGAAATCTTAACAATCATATTTGTCTTGTAAAATATCCTGTTAAATCAACCATTTGCTAATTTGGTGTGAAACAAACATCACACGATGCCCTCAGTGTAAAGAAACAGTAGTGCCTTGAAATACATTGATGAATGATTAGTTACAGTAATCAATAAATGTATTTATCATCAGTGGATGCACAATGTTATGATGAATAAGTAAAATGTCTGCATAAGTCTGAAGGCATCAAGACGTTTCTCGGGAATATGGATTGTGTGGAAATCTTAGTATTTATATTAATGTTCCATCAATCAATACAATGTCACTATTTTTGAGTCTTATAAAACATATAAATGAATGGAAATCAGTGTCCATGACAAGCGAAAGGTGAACTCTCCATTAATAATAACAAAGATGCAATTTACCGAAGTGTGTAAATTGAGTTGAACACGTGTTCCAGAACAATAGTGGAAAGGCTAAAGCAGATGCTGAGCAGTTCAAGAAAATCATCCAATCAAAGGGTGTGAGTAAAGGTCTTTGAGTTTATACTCCAATGTAACATAAATACTCCTCGAGTTTTCAACTGAAGTTTGATTTTCAAAAGAAACATGTCGTACCTCTCTGTTGAAAATCTTTATCTGTTTTGACAAACCCTGCAACTAAAGCTCTTGGAAGTGCTGCTACCCATTCATCTCTGTTAAGATCTGGAGGCATGGCGGCTATGAAGTTATTTAGTAGATTCTCCTTGGTGTATATTGCTGCTGCAGACCCATTATGTCCATCAAATAACTGGAAAAAAAAAACAAAAAAAACAAGGTTTGTTGTATTAAGGAAACCTGCCGAAATTAAGTAAAACATGCAAATGTCAAAGAAGTAGTTGATTTCAATTCAACTGATCATGAATCCGTTAAAATGGCATAAAAAAATTAAGTCAAAGAGAAATTACCCCGAAAACAGAATAAGTAGTAATGCCATCACCCACGATTCTCTGGCATTCAGTTTTTAACAAGGTGAAATCCTCCCCTTTCTTGCTCTGACAAGCCTGTCCGTATAAAATCTCCGGCTTCTCTACCTTCTCACTCGCCAATTCTCGCTTTAAAAGCACCGAGAGCGGCACCGTATGATGTTCCCTCGCAGCAGCCATCATTGTTATTATGTTTCCTCCTTCAAAAATCCCCTACACAGATAAATTTCCCTCTTAACAACACCGCCAACGCCTGAATATCTATTTCTTCATTTCCTGGTACAAGAAACTTTGGTTGAATAATTAATCATCGGATAAAGAGATAATGATTCTATAGATCAATGTGGGAAATGTCTGACCAAAAACAATAAATCATGAAAAATAGCATAACAAATTGGAAAAAGACAAGAGAGGAGACAAGTTACAAGAAAAAGAAGTTCTAGCTAGCAGCTGTAAAGAGATTAAGAGCTGAGAGAGAAATTCATTTGTTTTTGTTGTTGGTGTTCCAGTGATCGAGATACGCGGATCCCAGCAACCTGCAAAAATTCCATTGTTGAAAAGAAAGGGAGAAGAAAGAGAGGAGGTGGATTGTTTTCATTTAAGAAATAGCATAGCGCATATGCAGCTGTCTTTCTCTGCTGAATGCTGATGTGTATTCGTTCCGCTCGGCGCAAGAAAGATAGCCATTTTTTGAGCGGCTTGTCAGTCAGAAAAAACTATCTTTGCGCTTGTGGACGCTAACAGGACCGTCTGATTTGCTTTGATTGAGTAGGATGGCCCACTCTGGGACAAATATGGTAGGGTCTAGATCACTCGTTATGTCGAAGTTAAGTAATTAAATTTATTTATTAAAAATAAAGATCAAGCCGACTTGAGAGATTAATAGGGACACAGTAGCTTGGATTGATTTATCAAGTATTACTCAAAAGAAATGGGTCATTGGTTAAGAATCCATTGTTTATTTTTTCATGTATTATTATGAATGGATTATGTAAAATTTTATTTTTTTAATTTAGTTTTTAGTTTCATTTATATGATTTAGTTCTAATTTAAGATCAATTAATTTTAATTTTTTATAAAAATATAAGGTTAAAAAAAGAAAGATCAAAATAAAAAAGAATCAGACATGAATAGCATGCTATAAGTTTATCATGCTTGGCTTATCAGACTTAGCAGCGTGCTAGAGATTAAAAGAAAAGGAACCAAAATGTGGGATTGAAAGAAAAGAGTCGGTCTAGCTTGCCAAGCCCAACAGTGCCTAGCCTTTGTTTTTTTTTTTTTGTTAATTCATTATTTTTAATAAATGATTTTTTATGGTTTTTTCTCTAAATTTTTTTAATTTATATTTAAATTACTACAGCCTTTCTTTTTCATTTTATTTAGAGAGTTTTTTTAAATAATAATTATTTTTTTAGATATACATTTAAATTTGAAATGTTTTCTAATTCATCTATATATTTTTTTGTATACATGAACTTTAATTTTAGAAATAAAAAATATATATTTTCAAATTATATTATTTAATATGTGCAACCTTGCATATTTTCCCCTTTTTATTTTATTTGATTATTTAATTTATATCTCTATTTCTATTATCATTTGCTTAAATAAAAAAAATATAATAAATAAATTTATCAAACACAACAAAGTAAATATCATATATTTCGAGATTAAATATCTTGATCTACACTTGTCTTTCGATTTCAAGTTTTATTTTTAAATATCATTAATGATTTTTTATTTATTTATTTATTTACATATATAGTTTTTAATTTATTTGATTATATATATGCATAAAATTTTTAATTTAAAATTTTAAAATTATAGAAATGTATTAAAAAAACCTGTATATATATTTTTTTTATAAAAAATAAAAATATCTAGCTTAAGCAAGAGTCGTATAACTTGTATGCATTTCTATATTTGGAGGTGCAGCCGGTCAAGGGAAGCAACGCGCAAAATGTAACTAGTCAAGAAAATCAGGGGGACAAAAACCATACATACATACAACGTGCAAAAATGAGGAGATGTTTTATTGTCAATACAACATTATAGTCTTTATATATTTACTATTAATTAGCTTGCCAATAAATAAAAATAAAATTGTTTATGTTCATCCACATTTAGGAGAATTAATTCTTTTAACACGTACTTGGCAAGTGTATTATTTAACTAATAATATTTTAAAATTTCTAATAAAATTTTTAAAATTATATATAAATAAATAAATAAATAATTTTTAATGCCGCATAGTTTTGAGGTGGTGTTTGACATTATTTTAAGATAATGTTTGATATTATGACAGTAGTTGTTTTTCAAAGTGTTTTTCGTTTGGAAATGTATAAAAATAATATTTTTTTATTTTTTTAAAATTTATTTTTAACATTAATATATCAAAATAATTAAAAAATAACAAGAAAAAAAATTTCAAAAAAAATTAAAATTTTATAAAACACGATTTTTGCAGCAAAAACAAACTTTTCCCGAGAGATTCTCTTTCTCTTCTTTTGTGGATGGACACAGGGCCAATGGACCTGCAAGGCTGGGGAGCCTTATTTTTGTGTCTTTACAACCTAATCCTTTGACCTCCGATTGGAGGAATTGGAGGACGCCGGAATTCTCGGCGCCAGTTAATCTCTAATTTAGTGCAATTAACCGATCCGCGTGAAAGAATAAAATCAATGATTGATTAACAACAAGATATCTAGAGAGCTCGATCAACCACTTATAACAGTGTTCACTGGATGGCTTTAGTGGCTGCCCACGATACAATTTGACCAAGCAGCTTTAAAGAAAGAAATGACTAATGAGAGTGTACTATGCTCATTTTCTGTGTCCCTCGTCTTTGCTGTTGACACGCTGCTTCAAAGCATTTTCCATTTATTTTTGCACAGCAAGAATGCAAGCTGGACAAGGGTCCGGCTTGCCAAGCAGTGTTGCTGTCAACAACTACACACTTCTTAGTTCTTACCCATCACAGCTCATCAACCACACGTACACTAATAAAATATTTGTAATGGTTTATGGTTTCTTGCAAGACTTTTTCTACACCAAGAAATTGGCGGTGCCGTCTATCCATGGAGTGGGAACCTCTGCAACAATTATTTGCACTATCTAATCTTCCTCAGTTCTCAGTTTGAAGAGCACTTGGACACATGGGGATCATGGCGTGTTTGCTATACCTGCAGCTTCTAGGCATGTTCGTCTCCTGGTTGTTTTAGACTAGTGCCTCCAAGGGGTTAAGCCAGGTCATTGTAAACCTTGTGAACAGTTGCCGAATTTTCAAACGGAAAATGTAACAAGGACTGAGTGCAGCCTCTCTTGCACTTTCGCATCTGTGGTTATGCGAGTAATCACAAGAAAAAATGGGGTGCTTGCAGGCATCTTGTTTTCTCTGATTCCATTTTAGCCATTTTGGTTTCGTTTATATCCTGTATTGTATCCAGCTTGGCTTCCTATCTTCCATTTCCACATGCATGACTAATCTTCACTCCAGATGAATACCACCCAACTGGGCCTGTCAGATTAGCATCACCACTGCTTATGTGGCTTCGCCATTAACTTCACAGGAAACAAGGGGGATAGGACATGGAACAAGAGATTAATACGTATCCAAGCTGAAAACAGAGGATCTCTGAATTAACACGAGTTTTCAAAGTTTAGGTTATGTTTGTTCCGGTAGAAATATAAAAGCTGTAATTACATACATGGCAACTGGATTTAATCGTCAGGGGATGTTGTAATTGAGCTGCATTTCTAATGCATTGATCCTTTCTTGAACAGATAATAGATTTATCGTCACAACTCAAAATACGCTTGGAAGAAGTGATTTAAAAATGAAGCGGGGAATTTGATATTAAACAAGTAATCTAACAAATAAGATAGGGGCACAGCTTGACGCCGCAACCCAGCTCAGTATGTTATCGCCCCTAAGCTCTTCAACCACGGTAGCAACTCATCTAGTCCTTCTTTCAAGCTTCGGGGATTGTAATCCAGCTCTATTCTGGCTTTCTCGCAAGAATATTCCCACTGGTGTCGCAGAACATGCACACTCTGCTCCAGTAAAACACATTAAAAAGGATTCAGACATCAAAGGAAGAATTCTTGATTAACAATTTTAGTCGTCAAACATATGATCAGAACTGACTAGTGGTCACGATGGGGGCTTACCGGTGGACATAAAAGTGGAAGCTTTCCTGTAAAGTGAAAAATAAGAATCGACAGCCATCCGTAAGCTTCAATTACCCATAAAGGAATGCTAAACCTTGGCTTTTCTGTTCTAGTGATGATAGCGGCTATATCAAGCACACGTGAGAACGATGCATTTTCTCCTGTGAGTAGATATCTTTCACCCAGTCGACCTTTGTCCATTGCTGCAATATGACCTCCAACTACATCATCAACGTGACAAAAGGAAAGCCTATCATTTCCACGCCCTATATATCCCGGTAAACGTCCAGCGAATCGATCAATCAACTGAAATGGCAAATCTAAGAACCATCACAATCTGCTTGTGCATTTTAAGGAAACATATACAAATTTACAAGATTACTTTTCATTATGGGAAGAATCCAGCAAACTAGCATACGTAATTTGATGCCAAAACTTGTTCTTAACTAAAAGCACCATGGGTATGAATATATTCATTGGAGGGGGTGGAAAACAGCTACAAATGAACGTCATAACATCAAATAAGACCATGATACATCATGGAATTCCACGGATGGTTATTGAAGTGGCTAGTGACGTACACAAGCAGATCCCCTGTCTGAAAAAAAAATTGCAAAGGCGTGGACTATGTTCAGAAAGGCCGATCAAAAACATGAAAACAATGCTATTAAACACGACCGTTCTAGAGGGTCAATTTGATGACCTGTTCATCTACGATGTAAACCAAATTAGATTTTAAATTAAATTAAGTGATGAGAGGTTTATTTATAACTTGGTCAAAGCTCGGGTAAGATTATTTTTTATTTTAAAAAAAAATAACTCAGAACAATGTTTTAACTTTTTTTTTTTAAATTGAAACATTATCGTTTTGAATCGATTCAAGTTGACCCACTTAACTCATGACCCTAGTCTTGAATTGAGTCATGAACCGGACTGAGTTAAACACCACATGTGACAACCTGTTTTAAACCTACTAATATTTCTATCATTTTGCATTATGATCAATAAAAACCTGAATAACCAGCAAAACTAAATTGAACCAACCTAGTTAGATTTTAAGTCAGGTCAACTCAGTTGAAATTTGTATAATATACATCGATTTGTTCACATTTGGTTTCCAGCTTAAATGATAGAACCTAACTGACATATAGTTTTGGAAATGACCACTATCAAACTTGGTTTGTACCAAGTAAGATAAGGTTCACTCGGATATCATTTGATCTCACTATACCGCCCTGAGTATGATATTGGTTTGCCATAGGTTCGAAGGGAACTTTTTAGTACTCTAGCATGGTAAGAAGAAAAAATT
>Ga0307515_10020413_pt1 | contig 11821 bp, 8 predicted proteins | sample 17_EM_MG_FD_194513 | JGI IMG/M metagenome (GOLD analysis project Ga0307515, IMG submission 194513) | Populus trichocarpa ectomycorrhiza microbial communities from riparian zone in the Pacific Northwest, United States - 17_EM | ecosystem: Host-associated > Plants > Roots > Unclassified | place...
GGCACAACGTGCTGGAGGGCGAGCTGCGCCACGCCATCGCCCGCGACCAGCTGCGCCTGGTCTACCAGCCGGTGGTGGCGCTGCCGTCGATGCGGATCGTCGGCGCCGAGGCGCTGCTGCGCTGGAGCCACCCGGAGCTGGGCCCGGTCCGGCCGGACGAGTTCATTCCGGTCGCCGAGGAGTCCGGGCTGATCAACCGGCTCGGCTCGTGGGTGCTCGAGCAGGCGTGCCGGCAGCTCGCCGAGTGGCTGGCGGCCGGCCACGACCTGTGGTGCTCGGTCAACCTGTCGCCCCGGGAGCTGCACGCGGCCGACTACGCCGGTCAGGTGGCCGACGTGCTGGCCGAGCACGGCGTGCCGCCGCAGCGGCTGGTCCTCGAGGTGACCGAGCACGCCGTGGCCACGGACATGGAGGAGCTGATCAGCCGGCTCACCGAGCTGCGCACCACCGGCGTCCGGATCGCCCTGGACGATTTCGGCGCGGGCTATTCGTCGCTAGGCCAGCTGCGCAGCCTGCCGGTCGACATCTTGAAGATCGACCACGCGCTGGTCACCGAGCCGGAGTCGCGCACCGGAATGGCCGCCCCGCTGGTCGACGTGGTGGTCCGGCTCGGGCACCGGCTCGGCCTCGAAGTGCTGGCCGAGGGGATCGGCACGCCGGCGCAGCGGGCCGTGGTGGAGGAAGCGGGCTGCCGGCTCGGGCAAGGGTCGCTCTTCGGCTGGGGTGTGCCCGCCGAGCACCTGGAGGCGCAGCTGCATACCCTGCGCTCCTCGGGGGCTCGGCCCGTCCCCGTGCCCGCCCCGCGCGCGGCTCCGCCGGTGATCTCCACCGGCCCGGCGCGCAGCCAGTTGATCTCGCTCGGGCCCGGGATGAAGCAGCTCAGGGCCCTATTGCCGACGGATCCGGCGTTTGAGCCCCGGGCGGGTGACCACGATGTGGGAGCAGTTGACTCATCCCGCGAGATGGGGCAAGGTTAGCGGCATGTGCTTGTCGTCCCGAGTACTTATGTGAGCGCACTCTCCTCTGAGAAGAGAAATGAGAGTGCGCTAGGTCCCGTGCTACGGCACGAGGACCTTTTTTGTTGCTTGCGTACCGGGCCGACGCAGCCCAACCAACCCAAACCGAAGGTCGAATTGCCATGACGAGACCACCCACGCCCGAGGCCCTAGCCCACCGAGCCACCCCGGCTACCGTCGCTGCCGCCGTCGGCACCGCCACTCCGGCGGTAGCCGCCGTGTCCCCGACCCCGACCACCGGGGCCGGCTCGCTCGTGCGGTCGCTTGAGGCGCTCGGCGTCGAGGTCGCGTTCGGCATTCCCGGCGGGGCGATCCTGCCGGCGTACGATCCGCTGTTCGATTCCAAGGTGCGGCACATCCTGGTCCGCCACGAGCAGGGCGCCGGCCACGCCGCGACCGGGTACGCGCAGGCCACCGGCAAGGTCGGCGTCTGCATCGCCACCTCCGGCCCGGGCGCGACGAACCTGGTCACGCCGATCGCGGACGCGTACATGGACTCGGTGGGGATCGTTGCGATCACCGGGCAGGTGGCCCGGCCGGCGATCGGCACGGACGCCTTCCAGGAGGCGGACATCCAGGGCATCACCCTGCCGATCACCAAGCACAACTTCCTGATCCAGAGCCCCGATGAGATCCCCGAGATCATGGCCGAGGCGTTCCACCTGGCCTCGACCGGACGGCCCGGCCCGGTGCTCGTCGACATCCCCAAGGACGTGCTGCAGGCGCAGACCATGTTCGCCTGGCCGCCCCCGCTGGATCTGCCCGGCTACCGGCCCACGCTGCACCCGCACGGCAAGCAGATCCGCGAGGCGGCCCGGCTGATCGCCGCCGCCAAGCGGCCGGTGCTCTACGTCGGCGGCGGCGTGCTCAAGGCCGGCGCCACCGACGGGCTGCGCAAGCTGGCCGAGCTGACCGGCATCCCGGTCGTCACCACGCTGATGGCGCTGGGCGCCTTCCCCGACTCGCACGAGCAGCACCTGGGCATGCCCGGCATGCACGGCACGGTCCCGGCGGTGTACGCCCTGCAGAAGTCGGACCTGCTCGTCGTCCTCGGCGCCCGGTTCGACGACCGGGTCACCGGCCACCTGGAGTCCTTCGCGCCCGGCGCGAAGGTTGTGCACGCCGACATCGACCCGGCCGAGATCGGCAAGAACCGGCACGCCGACGTCCCGATCGTGGGCGACGCGCGGCACGTCATCGACGAGCTGATCGCCGCCGTCTCCGGCGGTTCGGGCGGCACGGCCAGCTACGCGGGCTGGTGGGCACAGCTGGACGAGTTGCGCGTGCGCTACCCGCTGGGCTTCGAGGAGCCGACCGACGGCACGCTCGCCCCGCAGTACGTGATCGAGCGGATCGGTGCGCTTGTCGGCCCCGAAGCGATCTATGTGGCCGGCGTCGGCCAGCACCAGATGTGGGCGTCGCAGTTCATCAAGTTCGAGAAGCCGGCCTCCTGGCTCAACTCGGGCGGCGCCGGGACGATGGGCTACGCGGTTCCGGCCGCGATGGGCGCCAAGGTCGGCAAGCCGGAGTCCGCGGTGTGGGCGATCGACGGCGACGGCTGCTTCCAGATGACCAATCAGGAGCTGGCCACCTGCGCGCTGGAGGGCATCCCGATCAAGGTGGCCGTGATCAACAACGGCAACCTGGGCATGGTCCGGCAGTGGCAGACCCTGTTCTACGAGGGCCGGTACTCGAACACCGACCTGGGCACGCACAAGCACCGGATCCCCGACTTCGTGAAGCTGGCGGAGGCGCTCGGCTGCATCGGGCTGCGCTGCGAGTCCAAGGACGACGTGGACAAGACGATCAAGGCGGCGATGGAGATCAACGACGCTCCGGTGGTCATCGACTTCACGGTCGGCAAGGACGCCATGGTGTGGCCGATGGTCGCGGCCGGTAAGAGCAACGACGAGATCTTGTTCGCCCGGGACATCCGTCCTGACTTCGGCGACGACGAGCTGTAGGGACTTGCCTGATGACCACACACACGCTTTCGGTGCTCGTCGAGAACAAGCCCGGCGTGCTGGCCCGGGTTTCGGGCCTGTTCTCGCGGCGGAGCTTTAACATCCACTCGCTAGCGGTGGGCGAAACGGAGAACCCGGACGTCTCCCGCATCACGATCGTGGTCAACGCCGACTCCTCACCCCTGGAGCAGGTGACCAAACAGCTCAACAAGCTAGTGAACGTCCTGAAGATCGTCGAGCTGGACCCGAATCAGTCGGTGCAGCGCGAACTCCTGCTCGTCAAGGTTCGGGCCGACCGGTCCGTGCGCGGGCAGGTACTGGAGACCGTGGACTTGTTCCGCGCCCGGGTGATCGACGTCACGCCCGACACCCTCACGATCGAGGCGACGGGCACGGCCGACAAGCTGGAAGCGCTGTTGCGCGACCTGGAGCCGTACGGAATCAAGGAGATGGTCCAGTCCGGGATGGTCGCCATTGGCCGCGGCTCCCGCTCCATCACGACTGGTCCGGCGCTGCGCGCCGCCTGACATCAAGTAACTGGGAAAGGGAAGTTCATGACCGCGGAAGTGTTCTACGACGACGACGCCGACCTGTCCATCATCCAGGGACGCAAGGTCGCCGTTATCGGGTACGGCAGCCAGGGCCACGCCCACTCGCTGTCGCTGCGCGACTCGGGCGTCGACGTGGTGGTCGGCCTCAAGGAAGGCTCGAAGAGCCGGGCCAAGGCTGAGGAACAGGGCCTGACGGTGCGGACGCCGGCCGAAGCCTCCGCCTGGGCCGACGTGATCATGGTGCTGGCGCCGGACACCGCCCAGCGGAAGATCTACAACGAGTCGATCGCCCCGAACCTGACCGCCGGCAAGGCGCTCTTCTTCGGCCACGGCCTGAACATCCGGTTCGAGCTGATCAAGCCGCCGGCGGACGTCGACGTGGCCATGGTCGCCCCGAAGGGCCCGGGCCACCTGGTCCGCCGCCAGTATGTGGACGGCAAGGGCGTGCCCTGTCTCGTGGCCGTCGAGCAGGACGCCACCGGCGGCGGGCTGGCGCTGGCGCTGTCCTACGCGAAGGCGATCGGCGGCTCCCGCGCGGGCGTCATCAAGACGACCTTCAAGGAGGAGACGGAGACGGACCTGTTCGGCGAGCAGGCGGTGCTCTGTGGCGGCACGGCGGCGCTGGTGCAGACCGGCTTCGAGGTGCTCACCGAGGCCGGGTACGCGCCCGAGATCGCATACTTCGAGTGCCTGCACGAGCTCAAGCTGATCGTCGATCTGATGTATGAGGGCGGTATCTCCCGGATGCGCTACAGCGTCTCCGACACCGCCGAGTTCGGCGATTACACCCGCGGCCCGCGGGTTATCGATGCTCGGGTCAAGGCGGAGATGAAGAAGATCCTTGCCGAGATCCAGTCCGGTGAATTCACCAAGGAGCTCATCGCGGACGACGAGGCGGGCGGCCCCGCTCTGGCGCAGTACCGTAAGGAAGGCGCCGAACACCCGATCGAAGTCACCGGTCGGAAGTTGCGCGGCATGATGAGCTGGGTGGATCGGCCGATCACCGAAACCGCCTGATGTGTTCTTGAACAACGCCGGGTCAGGACGCCGCGAGGCACCCTGACCCGGCGTTTTGCGTGATCAAACGATTACTTGAAACGCGGGCGTTACGTCCTGCTTACCTGTTCGGCGCCGTAATCTAATTGTGGACTGTTCGGGTACTAAGGGGTGGCCTACTACGGCTAGCATCGCCGCATGCGACTGGCTGATTCCTTCCGGAGTGAGCGCTTCGGCGCGGTCCGGATCCATGAGCTGCAACGGGTGATCGAGCTGGACTCGGGTGCCGTGGCTGATGCCGGGCAGCCGGGGCTTTCTACCGGCAGTCGTATCGTGGGGCCTGAAGCGTTACGCGCGGTCGAAACGCAACTGGTAATCGTCGTCCCTTGCATGAATGAGACACGAAGCGTCATCGAGGGAGTGCTCTCCGGGATTCCGCACGACTGCCTCATTGTGCTCGTTTCGAACTCCGACCGGTCGCCGGTGGACCGATACGAGATCGAGGCGCAGACGGTCGAGCAGTTCTGCCGGCTGGCCGGCCGGTCGGCGGTCACGGTGCACCAGCGTGACCCCGGGCTCGCGGCGGCGTTCAAGGCGGCCGGGATGGAAGAGTTGATCGACGACGGCCTGGTCCGGCGCGGCAAGGGCGAGGCGATGCTGATCGGCATGGCGCTCGCGGCGATGACGGGCCGCCGTTACGTGGGCTACGTGGACGCCGACAACTACGTGCCGGGCGCGGTCCACGAGTACTGCAAGGCGTACGCGGCTGGTCTGCACATCGCCGGGAGCCCGTACTCGATGGTCCGGATCTCCTGGCACTCCAAGCCGAAGCTGCGCGACGGCCGGCTGTTCTTCAGCCGGCGCGGGCGCAGCTCCGAGGTCACCAACGAATGGCTGAACCGGCTGCTCGCCGAGTATTCGGGCTTCGGCACCGAGGTGATCGCGACCGGCAACGCGGGCGAGCACGCGATGAGCCTGGATTTGGGGCTCAAGCTGCGCCTGGCCGGCGGCTTCGCCGTCGAGCCGTATGAGTACGTGGACCTGTTCGAGCAGTTCGGCGGGGTGCTGGAGAGCAACGACCCCGAGGTGATGATGAACTCGGTGCCGGTCGTGCAGATCGAGACCCGCAATCCGCACTTCCACGACAATAAGGGCGAGGAACACGTCCAGGGTATGCGGATGCAGGCCCTCAACGTGGTCTACCACTCGCCGGTCACGCTGCCGGCGGTCCGGCAGGCGATCATCGAGTTCATGGTGGGGCAGGGCGCGCTCGAGGTGGGCCAGGAGCCGCAACGCGAGCGGGTCTACCCGCCGGTCGGCAGCCTGGATCTGGATCTGCTCTACGACGGGCTGGACGCCGAGGCGCTGAGCTTCCGGCAACTGGACGGGCGGGCGGCCGCAGGGCTGTCGGCGAGCCCGCCGATCGACCGCGACTCGATTCCGCAGAAGCTCTGATGAGCTAAAAAACGCAAAAGAGAAAGGCCCGGCGAAATCGCCGGGCCTTTTCTTCGGGTCAGTCCTTCTCCGTGACCGGCGGCTCGTCGGGCGGCGGCTCCGCAGCCGGTCCGGTGCTCTCGCCGACCGGGGCGGCTGCCTGGGTTGGTGGCTCGGCCGGGGTCGGGGTGGCTGCCTGGGTTGACGGCCCGGGCTGGGTCGAGGTGGCCGCTTGAGTCGGCGCTTCGGCCGGAGTTGGGGCGGTTGCCAGCAGAGTCGGTGGCCCGGCCTGGGGCGGCTGCGGTGGCATGCCCCACGGTGGTTGCGGCGGCATGCCCCACTGCGGTTGTGGTGGCATGCCCCACTGCGGTTGCGGCGGCATGCCCGATTGCTGCGGCGGCGGGGTGCCCCACTGCTGCTGCGGCCAGGCCTGCTGCTGCTGTTGCGGCCAGGCCTGCTGTGGCCCAGGCCACTGCTGCCCCGGGTAGGCGCCTGGCCAGGCCGGAACCGTCGGCGCCGGGGCCGTGGTCAGATCGTGCAGCCAGTCCCGCTCGGCCCTCGCCCAGACCCGTCGGGCCGCCAGATAGCCAGGCGCGTCGCCGAGCAGCGGAAGCAGCGTGAGCACGAGCCCCAGAATGACGCCGAACAGGCCCGACACCACGGCTTCCCGGGAGGTGTCGCTCGGCATGCCGGCAGCGAGGCTGATCAGGCCGAACAGCGCCACCACCCCGCCGACCACCAGTGCGCCGATCTGGTTTCCATTGCGCACGAACGACCAGCCGACGGCCGCGGGAAACGCCGCGCAGATCGCGAGCAGACTCGCCAGCAGCCCCCAGCCGACGGCGTGGCTAAGGCTGTCGTACGCATTGAACGACGCCAGGCTGGCGACGGCCAGCGACAGGGTCAGCAGGCTTACGACGCCGAGCAACACGGCGACCACGGCGACGCCGAACGGGACCCGTCGCGGCGGCTCGGGGATGGGCGGTCCCTCGGGCTCTTCGGGCTCTTCGGGCTCTTCGGGCTCTTCGGGCTCTTCGGGCTCTTCGGATTCGACCTCGTCGGTCGGGACGGGCGGTTGGGGCATGGACATGCGATGAGGGTAGTGAGCACGGACTAGCCCTGTCCCGCCCCGGGGCGATCACGTTCCGGCACGGCTCGGTTACAAACGTGTGACCGTGCTCACCCACCAATGACACCCCGTGGGAGTCTCATGTCCGCCTACCATCGCCGAAAAGGCAGCCGCCGAGACGCTGGGAGACACATGACTCCGGTCGTTCTGATTGCCGAGGAGCTTGCGCCGGCCGCCATCGACGTGCTCGCGTACGACTTCGACGTGCGGCACGTGGACGGAACCAATCGGCCGGCGCTGCTAGCCGAGCTGGCCGACGCCGATGCGCTGATCGTCCGCAGCGCCACCCGGGTGGACGCCGAGGCAATCGCCGCCGCGCCCCGGCTCAAGGTGGTCGCCCGGGCTGGCGTGGGCCTCGACAACGTGGACGTGCCGACGGCCACCAACCACGGGGTCATGGTGGTGAACGCGCCGACCAGCAACATCGTCTCGGCCGCCGAGCAGGCCATCGCGCTGCTGCTCTGCGTCGCCCGGCACACCGCCAGCGCCAGCGCGGCCCTCAAGCGGGGCGAGTGGAAGCGGGCGAAATACACCGGCGTCGAGGTGCAGGGCAAGACCGTCGGCGTGGTTGGGCTGGGCCGCATCGGGGTGCTCTTCGCGCAGCGGATGGCCGCGTTCGGGACCAGGCTGATCGCGTACGACCCGTATATCCAGCCGGCCCGGGCGGCCCAGCTCGGCGTGCGCCTGGTCGGGCTCGACGAGCTGCTGCGGGAGAGCGACTTCATCTCGGTGCACCTGCCGCGTACGCCCGAAACGCTCGGCCTGATCGGCGAGAAAGAGCTGGCCATGGTCAAGCCGGGTGTGCGCATCGTGAACGCGGCTCGGGGCGGGCTGATCGACGAGCAGGCCCTCGCGGACGCGCTGGCTACCGGCCGGGTCGCCGGTGCAGGCTTGGACGTGTTCGCCACCGAGCCGATCACCTCCTCGCCGCTCTTCCAGTTCGACAACGTGGTGGTCACCCCGCACCTCGGCGCGTCCACCGCGGAGGCGCAGGACAAGGCCGGCCTCTCGGTGGCCCGCAACGTGAAGCTCGCGCTGCAGGGCGAGTTCGTCCCCGACGCGGTGAACGTGCAGGCCGGCGGCGTGGTCGACGAGGACGTCCGGCCGCTGCTGGCGCTCGCCGAGAAGCTGGGCAAGGTCTTCACCGCGGTCGCCGGCGGGGTGGCGGTCAGCGTCACCGTCGAGGTCAGCGGCCTGATCGTGTCGCACGACGTCGGGGTGCTCAAACTGGCGGCGACCAAGGGCCTGTTCGGCTCGGTGGTCGAGGAACGCGTCACCTATGTGAACGCCCCGAAGCTCGCCCAGGACCGCGGAGTGGAGATCGAACTGGTCGTCAACGACCAGGATTCGGACCTGCCGACCCAGGTCGCCGTCCATGGTGCCCTGCCCGACGGCCGCACGGTCAGTGTCGCCGGCACGGTCGCGGTGAACGGCGCCCGGGAGATTCGCAAACTCACCGAGGTGGACGGCTTTGATCTCGAGCTGACCGCGGAGGGCGTGCTGCTGTTCTTCCGCTACGTCGACCGGCCCGGCGTGGTCGGCGCGATCGGGTCGATCCTCGGCGAGGCCGGGGTCAACATCGCGGCGATGCAGGTGGGCCGGCGGGAGGCGGGCGGGGAGGCGCTGATGGCGCTGACCGTGGACTCCTCGGTCGACGCCGACCTGCTCTCCGCGGTGGCACAGGCCATCGGCTCGTCTAGCGCCAGCATCGCGGACCTGCGCGGCTAGCCACGGCTCTGTGCGGCTATCCGCGGCCTATGGCGGCTAGTCGCGGCTCTGCGCAGCCTGTGTGGCTAGTCGCGGCTCTGCGAGGCTAGGCGCGGCCTGTGCGGCTGGGAGGTGCGCCGGAGCGGTGGGCTAGGCCGACCTGACCCGGGCGGGTGGCGGATAGACGGTGCCGTCCTGCAGGTCGAGCAGGTCGAGGTTGAGCTCCCGGGCCAGCCGTTCGATCGTCTCCAGCACGACATCGGGGCAGCTCTCGTCCAGTCGCATCTGGATGTGGTCGGCGGCGGCGTGCAGTGGGGCGCTGGCCCAGGGCGATCCGGGTCGCCCGGCGCGGGGACCACGGTCGGGGTAGTCGCTGGTCAGGGCGTCATAGAAGGCCACCACCCGCGGGTCGGCGGAGCGCTGCGGATGCTCGCCGCGAACGCACCGTACATTGGCGGCGCGCACTGCATCCGGCGTGTCCGTGTTGTCCATTGCCCACACCACGAGGTCAAAACTCACCGGCGCATGGTGCCACACCCGTCGGCACCGCTCACCATCCTCGCGACGACACGCGGGGGATGCGTCTTGCGCGACATTAGTCCGCATCGCTAGCGTTGGTCCTGCCGCGCGCCGTACGGCGGGCTCGTCTTCGGGTGACGTGTCTGTCGCTGCACGGGCGGTGTGCACCCTGGCGGGACCGAGCCACGCGTACTCGTCGCAACAGCCCCCGCGATCGTTGCCGCGATCCGGGGGTTGTTCGCGTCACGAGATCTGCCCTTTTTAACGTCCATTAAGTGAGACCCGCGTACCGGACAGCGGGACACCCGACTACGCTCGTCGGGGTTGGACCGAGATCAAGGGAGTGGACGACGTGACGGTGGCGCGGATCGCGGTGGTGGCCGGCGACGGCATCGGAACCGAGGTGACCGCCCAGGCCCGTAAGGTGATCGAGGCCGTCCTGCCGGATGTCGAGTTCGACGACTACGACCTGGGTGCCCGCTTCTACAACCGCACCCACGAGGTTCTGCCGCAAGCCATTGAGGACGAGCTGGCCGCGCATGACGCCATCCTGCTCGGCGCGATCGGCGACCCGAGCGTCCCGCCGGGCGTCCTCGAGCGTGGCCTGCTGCTCAAGCTCCGCTTCGACTTCGACCAGTATGTGAACCTGCGCCCGTCCCGGCTCTGGCCCGGCACGACCAGCCCGCTCGCCGGCATCAAGCCCGGCGAGATCGACATGGTCGTCGTCCGCGAGGGCACCGAGGGTCTCTACGTCGGCGCCGGCGGCGTCCTGCATAAGGACACCCCCGCCGAGATCGCCACCGAGGAAAGCCTGAACACGCGGCACGGCGTCGAGCGGGTCGTCCGCGACGCGTTCGCCCGGGCCCGGCGCCGCGAGCGCCGCCACCTCACCCTTGTGCACAAGACCAACGTGCTGACGAAGGCGGGCAGTCTCTGGTCGCGCACCTTCAACGCGGTCGCCGCCGAGTTCCCCGACGTCACGACGGAGTACCAGCACATCGACGCCGCGAGCATGTTCATGGTGAGCAACCCGCAGCGCTACGACGTCGTGGTGACCGACAACCTCTTCGGTGACATCCTCACCGACATCGCCGCTGCCGTGACCGGCGGCATCGGCATGGCCGCGAGCGGCTCCGTCAACCCGGAGCGTAAGTACCCGTCGACGTTCGAGCCGGTGCACGGTTCCGCGCCGGACATCGCCGGCCAGGGCATCGCCGACCCGGCGGCCGCCATCCTCTCCGCGTCGCTGCTGCTCGAGCACCTCGGGCACGCCGACGAGGCCCGCCGAGTATCCGAGGCGGTCGCGGCCGAGGTCGCGTCCCGCACGCCGGGCGCGCCGCTGCGTACCGCCGAGGTCGGAGACCGGGTCGCCGCCACCGCGGCCGCCTGAGCCCTTTTCACCTTCTGCGCAAACCGCCTTTGATAAGGGCGGGGGACGCCACGCACCCTCAGGACGGCGTTGAACGACCGTTCGGGGTAAATTCATGGGCACCACGGGGTGCTCCTCCATGCTTAAAACTTTCAGGAAGCAGGTCTTTGCCATGAGCGGTGGTGACAACCTCGACTTCGAGATCCGTCCGAACCCGGCGCCCGTAGGCGACGCCGAGCGCAGCGCATTGCTCGCCGACCCGGGTTTCGGGCGGATCTTCACCGACCACATGGTCACCATCCGGTACGCGGAGGGCAAAGGCTGGTATGAGCCGCGGGTCGAGGCCCGCGCGCCGATCCAGCTCGACCCGGCCAGCGCGGTGCTGCACTACGCGCAGGAGATCTTCGAGGGGCTGAAGGCGTACACGATGCCGGACGGCGGGGTCGCCATCTTCCGGCCCGACGCCAACGCCGCCCGGTTCGCCACGTCGGCACAGCGGATGGCCATGCCGCAGTTGCCGCAGCCGGTGTTCCTCGAGTCGCTGCGCCAGCTCATCCGGATCGACCGGCAGTGGATCCCGCAGATCGAGGAGGGCAGCCTCTACCTGCGCCCCTTCGCGTACGCGAGCGAGGTCTTCCTGGGGGTGCGCCCGGCGAGGGAATACCTCTACCTGGTCATCGCCTCGCCGGCCGGCGCGTATTTCAGCGGCGGGGTCAAGCCGGTCAAGCTGTGGGCCTCGCCCGACTACACCCGCGCGGCGCCCGGCGGCACCGGCGCGGCGAAATGCGGCGGCAACTACGCCGCGGGTCTCGCCGCACAGGCCGAGGCCATCGAGCACGGCTGTGACCAGGTCGTCTACCTCGACGCGGTGGAGCGGAAGTACATCGACGAGCTCGGCGGGATGAACATCTTCGTCGTGCTCGACGACGGCTCGCTGGTCACGCCGCCGCTGACCGGCACGATCCTGCCGGGGATCACCCGCGACTCGATCCTCAAGCTGGCCGAGCGGGAGGGCCGCAAGGTCGAGGAGCGCAAGGTGAGCTTCGACGAGTGGCGCACGGGCGCGGTTTCGGGCCGGATCCGGGAGTCGTTCGCCTGCGGCACGGCGGCGGTCATCACCCCGATCGGCACGGTTC
>Ga0307515_10020415_pt1 | contig 11820 bp, 10 predicted proteins | sample 17_EM_MG_FD_194513 | JGI IMG/M metagenome (GOLD analysis project Ga0307515, IMG submission 194513) | Populus trichocarpa ectomycorrhiza microbial communities from riparian zone in the Pacific Northwest, United States - 17_EM | ecosystem: Host-associated > Plants > Roots > Unclassified | place...
AACGGTCGAAACGCTCGTCTGTCATGTCAAGCTCCGTTCGTTGCGCCGGGTCAGTCGTCGAGCCCGGCGCTGGCGGCCCAGCGTTTCATCAGCGTGTTGCTGGGCAAGGTCTCGTCCACGACCTTGCGTGCGGCTTCGATGCCGGCCACCGGCAGGGCGGCGGTGTCCAGCAGCCCGATCTGCGCCAGCACGCTGGCCTGGTCCCAGTAGATGTGTTCATGGCAGATCCGCGCGCCGCGGAACTTGACGATGCCGACGAGCGCCACCTCGACGCACTTGCCGGTCGGCGCGATGCCGGGCAGCATCCAGTCGATCTCTTTCGTGTGCGTGAACGAGAACAGCACTTCGTCGACGATCTGCGTCGTGCCGACGGTGCGCGAGACGGCGATCTGCCGCGTGTCGGGCGGGTTGGCGTGGATGAAGTGGTGGCGGTAGAAGCGGCGCAGCGACGTGAAGCCGACGCCGCCGGTCATCGTCGGCACGTGGTTGACGTAGGGCTGCGCCACCATCGTGGTCATCGTCGCGTCGGCATCGCGTGTCTCGAACTCGTAGCGCAGGTGTTGTTCCCACAGCGCTTCGAGGTCGATCTCGGGTCCGATCGCACGGCGCAGCGCGCGGATCGAACGTTCGTGGGCCAATCCGTCGGCCGCCCGGTCGAAGTGCGGGCTGCCGTGGCGCGAGAACGCATGGCCGACGCCGGGATAGACATGCAGCGCAACGCCCGGGCGGCCTTGCAAGGCGGCGAAGATCTGCGCGCGCGTGGCAGCGTCGCAGTGCGTGTCGTCGCCGGCGAAATGCAGGACCAGGCGCCCGGCCGGAGCGAGCGCTCGGTCGAGGTAGCCTTCGATGCCGACGCCGTAGTAGCCGATGCAGACGGCCGCGTCGGTGTGGCAAGCGGCGAGATAAGCGAGGCGGCCGCCGAGGCAGAAGCCGAGCACACCGCAATCGCCGACGACTTCCGCACGGCTGCGCAGGAAGGCCAGCGCCGATTGCAGATCGACGACTGCCGCGTCGTCGCTGAAACCCTCGAGCAAGCCGAGCGCTTGGCGCATGCCGGCGTCGTCGGCTTCGAGGCTGACGTCTTCTGCCTGCCGCCAGAAGAAGTCCGGCGCGAGAACGACGTAGCCCTCTTCGGCATAGGCGTCCGCAAGGTCGCGGATGAACGCATTCACACCGAAGATTTCCTGACAGAGCAGCAGGCCGGGCCCGCTACCGCCGGGCGGCAGCGCCAGGTAGCCGCCGAACGTTCTTCCGTTCTCGGCGCCGATTCGAATGCGCGTTCCGTTCATGTTGTCGGGCTCCATCGTTCAAACAGTATACTGTTTAACGTCGATGGTTGTCAAGGAATCGACAGAATAGACTTCGCCTCTTTAGATGCTTCGGGAAGCAGCCCCACAATCGGTATACTGATACCCAAAGCGGGGCGGCCGCACCAGCCTGGATCGGCGGCGAGGCGCGTCGGATAGACTGCGTTGCCCGCGTCCTCTTGTGGCGCTCTTTTGACTCCACTCGATCGCCTCGGCGGCCCGCATTCGATGCCCACTTCGCGACGAATCGAACCGGCGAAAACGCGCCGCAAGGACACCGATGCCGCACCCGCGGAGAACATCCGCGAGCAGGTCTACCGCCGTGTGCGCGACAGCATGCAGAAGGGCGAGATCACCTACGACGACCGGATCGTCGACTACGAGATCGCCGCGGCGCTGGGCGTCTCGAGAATGCCGGTGCGCGAAGCCCTGCTGCAGTTGAAGAGCGAGGGCTTCCTGCAAGGCACGGCACGCGGATTCATCCTGCGGCGCTTCACGCCGACCGACATCGCGAACATCTTCGAGATCCGGTTGTTGCTCGAGCCGCCTGCCGCCGCCGCGGCTTGCGCCGGCGCGTCGATGGAAGGCCTGGGTCAGATGGGCAAGGCCGCAGCCGATGCCGAGCGGGCGCACGCGAAGGACGACGCGGTGGCCTACATGCAGGCGAACTGGGTCTTCCGCTCGACCTGGGTCGGCATGGTGCCCAACCCGCACCTCGCGCAGACCATCACCCGCCTGCGCGACCACGCCGAAGCGGTTCGGCTCGCGACCCTGCGCGACAAGGAGTTCCGCGCCTTGTCGCTGCAGCACACGAAGTCGATCCTGGAAGCCTTCTTGCGCCGGGATGCCGAAGCCGTGAAGGAGCGCGTGGCGTACAACCTGCGTGTCTCGGCGGCGTCCTACTATGCGAAGCAGGGCATGCTGCTCAACGGCGAAAGCGGGGCGGTGCCACGACAGGGCATCGCGGCCTAGACCGGCCTAGATCGAGAGCCGCCGCCGCTGTTCACGAGCCGGATGCGCCGGCGGCCCGCGCCGACAGCCGTCCATCCGCGCCGAGGGCCAGTTCGACCGGCGTTCCGCGCGCCAGCGCCGCGTCGAGCGAGGCGACGACGGTCGGCCCCGCGCTCGTCACGACGGTCGCCAGGTAGACGACAGCCTGATCGTCCGCGCCGGCGCGATGCCGCAGCACGGTGACGTCGTCGATCGCGCCGAGCGACGCGTCGGCCACCCGCCAAGCTCCGCTGCCACATACCGGGCAGAGGCGGCGTGATGGGTAGGCGGGCGTCCCGCATTCGGTGCAGCAGGCAACCTGGAGCATCACCTCGGCCCTTCCAGAACGACGGCGTTGGCGCACATGCCGTAGCGGTACTCGACCATGCCGTAGCCGGTGACGACGCCGACCCGCGCCTTGTCGACCTGCCGTTCGCCGGCTTCGCCGCGCAACTGCGTGACCACTTCCACGAGGCCATGCACGTTGCCCGCGGCGCCGGCCTGGCCGACGGACAGCTGCCCGCCCGAGGTGTTCATCGGCAGCTGCCGTGTCGCGATGCGCTGATGGATCAAGGCGCGCAGGTCGCCGTCCGGCGCGAAGCCGAGGTCGGCGAGCTGGACCAGGCACATCACCGGGTAGTCGTCGTAGACGGCGACCAGATCGGCGGCTTCCGGCCCCAGGCCGGCATCGTTCCAGAGCTCGCCGGCCAGCGCCGCGAGCCCGGTGACGAGTCCGTCTCCGGCCTGCTGGTCGGGGTTGTACCGGTTGCGCAAGGCGAGCACACGCACGCCCCTGCCGCGGGCCGCGCGGTGATCGGCGGCGGTCACCACCAGCGCATCGGCACCCGACACCACGGGAACGCAGTCGAACCTGCCCAGCGGGTCGGCGATCATCGGCGCAGCCAGATAGTCGGCCAGCGTCATCGGCGCCCGATAGACCGCGAGCGGATTCGCCTGCGCCCATTGCCGCTGCGCGACGACCAAGGCCCCGTAGTCGGCTCGCGTGAGGCCGTGCGCGCGCATGTGGCGCGCAGTCAGCATCGCGAACAGCGCGTTCGGCGTGGCCTGCAGCGGGCGCAGGTGGTCCCGGGTCGTCACGTTGTAGTGGTCCTGCAGGCGGCGAAAGTCGGCGGACTCGAAGTGGTCGCCCGCGACCAGCACGATCACGTTCGCGTCGCCGGCCTGTACTGCGCGCACGGCATGCTGCAGCAGGTTGATGCCGGTGGCGCCGCCGTGGCAATCGTCCATGGCCCAGCGCAGGCTCAGGCCCAGGCGCCAGGCGAGGTCGATCGCATGGTCCGGCGCCAGCGTGAACGACGAGACGCCCAGGCCGTCGACATCACGCGGCGACAGGCCGGCCTGCGCCAGGGCGGCGACGAAGGCCTGCGACAGCAACTTCTCGGTGCTGACATCCGTTGCGCGCCGCTGGTAGGGCACCTCCACCGCGGCGGCGATGGCCGCTCCGTCGAAGCGTTCCATCGCCTCAGGTCCGGGCGCGCCGCAGGCGGTAGCCGGCGGCCTCGCGGTCCCAGGTTGCGGCCGTGGCGCCGCGTTCGCGAAGCTTGTACTTCTGGATCTTGCCGTTCTCGGTCTTCGGCAGGTCGCTGTCGAACTGCAGGTAGCGCGGCACCGCGAAGTACGGCAGGCGCGGCTCGCACCAGTCGATCATCTCTTCGGGCGTCAGGCTCGAGCCGGCGCGCAGCACCACAGCGGCCATGACCTCGTCTTCGGCCAGTTCGGAGCGCACCGCGTAGACGGCGACCGTCTCCACCGCGGGGTGGCTGGCCACCGCCTGCTCGACCTCGAACGACGAGATGTTCTCGCCGCGGCGCCGGATGCTGTCCTTCAGGCGATCCATGAACTTGTAGTGGCCGTCGGCGTCGCGCACGACCAGATCGCCGGTGTGGAACCACAGGTTGCGCCAGGCCTCGACGGTCTTGTCCGGCATGCCGAAGTAGCCCGATGCGAAGGCATACGGCTGCTCGGCGCGCAGCACGAGTTCACCGACGCTGCCGTCCGGCACCGATTCGTCGTGCGCGTCGACGACACGCGCCTCGAAGCCGTCGACCACGCGGCCCATCCAGCCCGGCCGCTGATCGTCGATGCCGCGGCCGATGACGAAGTTCGTTTCGGTGGAGCCGAAGCCGTCGAGCAGCGGGATGCCTGTTCTTTCCGCAAAGGCGGCATGGAACTGCGCCGGAACGCCAGGCCCGAGCGCGAGGCGGACCTGGTGCCGGCGTTCCGCGTCGGACGGCGGCTTCGACAGCAGGATCGGCACCATCGCGCCGAGCAGGTAGGTGATGGTCGCGCCGGTTTCGCACAGCGCCGGGAACAAGCGCGATGCCGAGAAGCGTTCGTCGAAGACCAGGCAGGCGCCTGCCACCAGCGCCTGGAACAGGCTGTTGAGTGCGTTCGTGTGGAACAGCGGCAGCACCGTGTAGAGCACGTCGCCGGGCACGATGCCGAGATTGCGGCCGCTGTGGAATCCCCACCAGTAGAACTGGGCATGCGGGCAGATCACGCCCTTCGAGACGCCCGAGGTGCCCGACGTGTACAGGATGGCGAGCGGGTCGCCGGGGTCGACCTCGGCCGGTTCGACCGCGGCGCCGGGCGGCGGGTAGGAAACGCAGTCCAGCGCCAGCGGGCTGGCCGCGGGCGCGTCGCCGAGGATCCACGCCGACTGCAGCGCCAGCGTCGACAGGTCGATGTCGGCCAGCGCGCCGAGCAGCGACGCCTCGGCGACGAGCAGCCGCGCGCCCGAGTTGGCGAGGATGTGGCGCAGTTGCAGCCCGCGCGACGCGGTGTTGATCGGCACCACCACCGCGCCCAGCCATCCGCAGCCCAGCACGACCTCGACGAACTCGATGCGGTTGCCGCAGAGCAGCGCGACCCGGTCGCCTTTGCCGACGCCGGCGGCAGCGAGTCGGCCCGCACACGCCGCTGCGTGCTGCAGCGCATCGCTGCCGGTCCAGGTCGTCTTGCGGTCCGACACCAGCGGCGCCTGGCCCCGCTCGGCGGCGCACGTGGCGAGCAAGGCCGGCAGCGTCCGGCCGGTGGGTCGCGTCATATCTGCGTGCGGCGCCGGCGGGTGCGCCCTTCGAGGTTCTTGATGCATGGGGGGTGAGATCAATTTGACTAACAGTATACCGTTAACGACGATAAAGGCAAGCACACCCGCGTCGGGTCGCCTGAGCCACGACCGGCCTGCTTCTGGCGTGCGGTCTGTTCGATGGCCGATCGACACGCGATCGATCAACTTGCAGTATACTGTTATGATGAATAGCTCACCCGGCCCCGAACAAGGCGTGGCCCTGGTCACCGGTGCGACCGGAGGACTCGGGCGCGCCCTCGTCGAGCTGCTGGCGCTGCGCGGTTACCGCGTCATCGCAGCCGCACGCAACCCCGATCGACTGCCTGGCATCGCCGGGGTCACGTCGTTGCGGCTCGACGTCACCGACCGGCGCAGCATCGAGGCCGCAATGCCGGCGCTTCGCGCGGTGGACGTCGTGATCAACAACGCCGGCCTCAACCTGGGTGACGGCATCGCCATCTGCCGCGACCCGGAGGCGGCCGAGCGCGAGATGCAGGTCAACTTCTTCGGACCGTTGCGCCTGGCACGTGCCATGGTCCCGCTGATGAAGGAGCGCGGCGGCGGCGCCATCGTCAACATCCTGAGCCTGCTCGCGCTGGCTCCGCTGCCGCTGTGCGGCTCGTATTCGGCGTCGAAGGCCGCAGCGCATTCGATGACGCAGGCGATGCGGGCCGAACTGCGCCGCTGGAACGTGCGCGTGATCGGCGTCTATCCCGGTCCCATCGACACCGCGATGGCGGCCGATCTGCCGGAGCCGAAGGAGCCGCCGTCTGCGGTGGCGCTGGCCGTCGTCGACGCCCTGGACGGTGGACAGGACGAGGTGTTCCCCGGCGCCGTGGCGCAGGACCTGGGTGCGATGTGGCGCGCGAACCCGAAGGCACTCGAGGCGCTGTTTGCGGGCACGAATTGAGTTCCCTCGCGGCGCTCAACTCTCTTTCCAGGTCCTCAAGGCATCCTGGACCTTCAGGTAGGTCTTGCCGTAGCGCGCCTGCCAGTTGGGCTCCGGATAGACAACTTGCGCGTCTCGCCGCAAGGCGTCCACGGCACCTCGGCCAGCAGCGTCGCGCGCGATCAAAGCCGCGCCGAGGGCCGTGAGCTCTGGTTCGTCGAGTGTGTACAGTGGCTCTCCAAGCACGCTCGCCCGGAGCCGGAGCAGCGCCCTGGAGCGGGCCCAGCCTCCAACGGAGTAGACGCGTTCACCGCTGGCGCCGGACGCACGCACGGCCTCGAGCATTCGCCGCGCATAGAAGCAGCCGGCCTCGAGTAACGTGCGAGGATCTTCGGAGCCCGACGCCTCGTCGCCTGGCAAACGGACGCCCAGAGTCTTGCGCAACGCACGCAGAATTCGCTGCTCATCGCCGGGCTCACCGGGCGCATCCTCGGCAGTGAGAAGTGCACGGAGCGAACTGCCGGCATCGGGCGCGCGAGAGGTCTCCAGCGACGCCGAGAACTCGTAGACACCGAGGCAGGCCACACCGGGCCCGCCGAGTACCGGCACCGAGAATGCGATGTAGGGGTCGGCGCGTGGCGCAACGACGGCGGTTTCGCCATAGACGAGGTTCGCCGTGCCGAGCGAGTCGACCACAGCCGACGGATCGATCCGGCGCACCACCGAAGCGGCGACGGGATGGTCATGTCCTCCCGAGACGACCAGCGTCGAACTCGACACCGCACCGCTGTCGAGCAGCGGTCCGCGAGCCACCGTGCCGACGACGGTTCCGGCGCGCGCCACCGGCGGCAACGCTGGCGCGGCGGCTGCCTTCAGGTGACTGTCGATCCATTCGCGTGCGAAGACGTCGTAGCAACCGGTGCGCGCCGCCAGCGTTTCGCTGATGAAGGGCGCTTGGCACCACCATGCCGCCGGGTAGTCGCTGAGCGCGATCCACACGCTCGCGTCGCTCAGCACCTGCGGCCGGTGCTTTCGCAACCAACGCCACTTGGCGGCCGTTCGCGTACCGTCGATCGGCACGCCGGCGCGCACGGGCTGGTCCAGCAGCGGGCGCAGCGCCTCTGCCTCGCTTTCGGCCCGTCGATCGAACCACGGGATCGCGATGTCGAGGGGCTCGAGCCGCGCATTCACCGGTAGGCCGTCCTCACCGACGCCCGTGGTCGCGATCGCAGCAAGGGGCGAGGACGTGCCCGTCGCGCGCCAACCCTCGACGATGAGTTGCTCGAGCGTTCGTACGAGCGTTCCCCCATCGGTAGCCGGCCTGCCGTCTTCGTCGATGCGCGGAACCGGGATACTGCGGCACCAGAGCGTTCGAGCCAGTTCGTCGATCAGCAGGACCTTGACGTTGGTCGTGCCGATGTCGATGCCGCAGGTCAACGGGGAGGTTGCCATCCTGCTACTCGACCTTCAGTCGAAGCGCAGTTGGGTCTTGATCGCGCTGCCCTTCGCCATCGCCTGGACCGCGTTCTTGAAGTCCCACACCGAATGCGGTTTCCCGATCAGCTTGGAGGCTCTGTCCGCCACGTCGTACATCAGGTCGACGGCGGCCGGGAACTGGTTGGCCAGGGAGTTGGATCCGACGATGCGCAATTCCTGCTCGTAGATCTCGAAGGGAAGTACCTCGACGCGTGTCTCCACCTCGTGCACGCCGACCTGGACCAGCAGACCGGTCTTGCGCAGGTGGCGCAGCGCCTGGCGCAGCGCCGGTACGGCGCCCGCCGCCTCGAACACGATTTCGAAGCGCTCGTCGCCGAGCTGATCGGGCGCGGCGGCCTTGTTCGCGCCAGCGGCCAAAGCCATCGCGTGTTTTGCCGCGACCGGATCGACCACGGTGATCTCGGCCGCACCGAACTGCCGGCAGATGATGGCGATCAGCAGGCCCATCGTTCCAGCGCCGAGGATCAGGATGCGCCGGTCCTTCACGCCTCGGGCCGACTCGACGGCATGGAGCGCACAGGCCAGCGGTTCGATCAGCGCCGCTGCGCCATGACCCACGCTCTCGCGCACGGCAAAAGCGTTCTTGGCCGGTACGGCCACCATCTCGGCCGCTGCGCCAGGGCGACCGACTCCGATGGGCGTCAGCGCGTTGCACAGGTGCGGCTTGTTGTCGAGGCACCACTCGCACCGACTGCATGCGACGTTCGGGTTGACGGCGACGAAGTCGCCTTCCTTGATGCCATCGACGTCCTTGCCGACGGCCACGACGTGCCCGGCGAACTCGTGACCCGGCGTCACCGGGTAGTGCGTGCCGGGGAACCCGTGCTGGCAGATGTGCAGGTCGGTGCCGCAGATGCCGCACGCGACCGGCCTCAGGATGACATGGCCGCGCTCGAGGTCCGGTGGGGGGACCTCGACCACTTCGATCAGCCGGTCGAGTCCGATTCGCACAGCACGCATACGCTTTCCTATGGTTGAGTGGTGCCGGCGATGCCGTGGTCAGTCGTCGAATTGATGCTGGTGGGTGAGCGCCGCGATGTCGGAGAGGACCTTCTGGCCAGCACTGCGCTCGCGCTGCCAGATGTTCCGGCCCACGATGACGCCGCGCGCACCGGATCGGATTGTCTGGGCCACCGCTTCGATGGTGTCTGCCGGTGCACCGGTGAGCGGTCCGCCGGCGATGACCAGCGGCACCTTCAGTTCTTCGGTAAGGCGTCGCGTGCGAGCTTCGCCAGGGAAGGCGATCTTGATGATGTGTGCGCCGAGGTCGTAGGCGATCCGCGCGACCTTCTCCTCCTGGACGATGACTTCCTCGCTCCGCGGAACGCCGATCAGGACCGGCTCGAGCACGAGCGGGATGGCCCACCGCTCGCATTCCCGCACGACCTCGCCGACCCGCGTGCACATCGCGACACGCTCGGCGTTCGATAGATTCCAGGGGAACAGCATCTTCACCGCGTCGACGCCCAGGCGAACCGCGTGCTCGACGGTCGTGATGAGCCCGTGCGAGCCGGCGCCGTCTTGTTGGCGGTAGTCGTAGTAGGTGTCGATGGCCATCACCCGGGTCAGGTGCGGATGGGCGGCGAAGAACCGCTCCGTCTGCATGACCTGGCCTGGCGTCATCATGAAGCCGGTGACGTCGCTGTCCCCCCACGTCGAGAAGGGCGCGGACGGGGTCTCCAGGCCGTCGATCCGATCGAAGATCAGGCCGTGATCGACCGGCATGATGATGGCGACGCGACTGCTGGGCAGAACGCGGCGGAGACGGTATTCCATCGACATCGAGAGTTCCTTTGGGTTCGTGGACAGTCCGCATGGGCGGGGAGTGCCTCCACGTTCGTGCGTTGTCGACGTACGTAGTGTACGTACAATAAGTACAAGAAGCGTAGGCGAAGCCGTCTGTTGGCCATACCGGCAGAAACCCTAGGTTCATTGGCGCTCGCGCGCCAAAGCGAAAGGCCCTTCAGATTCCGTACGGTACGTACACTAACCGCCAGCAAACGAAGAACCGCCGCCATGCCTGAAGTTGCCATCGGTGCCGGAACCATCGATCGGACATCCGAGGTTCCCTACTACCTTCAGCTGTCTCGGATGGTCGAGCAGGCCATCGAAGCCGGTACGTATCGGCCGGGAGATCGCCTGCCTGGCGAAACCGAGATGTGCAACGAGTACGGGCTCGCCCGCTCGACCGTGCGCGAGACGTTGCGGCACTTGTGCGATCAGGGCCTCATCAAGCTGGTGCCGCGCCGTGGCGCTTTCGTCATGGAGCAGGCGGATCCCGGCTGGAGGCTCCAGGGCACCCAAGGCTTCTTCGAAGTGGAAGTCGACCAGCACCACAGCGTTGAGACGCGGGTGCTCGAAGCGACCCGCTGCGTTCTGGCGGACGCCGCCGCTGAGGCGCTCGAGTTGCCCGCCGGCTCGATCGGCTTCAAGCTCGCGCGTGTGCGCAGCCTCGACGGCAAGCTCGCGCTGTATTCGGTCAACTTCCTCCTCCCGGAGATCGAGGCCGTGCTGCGCGCGAGCGAGGTGATCGGGGGAGTCGGATCCCTGAACCGGACGCTTCAAGCCGCGGGCTACGAGACCCAGCGCGCGCGCCGAACCGTGGAGGCCGTGGCCGCCGATGGGGTCGTCGCATCGCTGCTGGAAGTGGAATCCGGACGACCTCTCCTGTTGGTTACATCGGTGTCCTGGAATCGAGCCGGCCGGCCGTTCGACTACTACACCTCCTGGCTGCGCAACGACGTCGTCAAGGTCACCGTCGAAGCGCAGGCGCCCTGAAACGCCGGGTCTGCGCCCGTAACGACCGTTTGCCCGGAACGCCACGCGCCGAAAGGCACGCGGCAGGGAAACCACTTGTCCCTATTGTACGTACATAGCGTACGCTACGTACCAATCGAACGGCAGAAGCCGCTCTGACCGCCGTTTCCCATCAGAGGACAAAAGGAGATACACATGATGAAGAAGACCCTTGCCGCCGTTTCCACCGCCGTCGTGCTCGCGTCCGGCAGCGCCCATGCGGCGACCACGCTGACCATCGCGACGGTGAACAACCCGGACATGGTGGTCATGCAGAGATACTCGGCGCAGTACGAGAAGGAGACCGGCGTCACGCTCAAGTGGCTGATCCTCGACGAGAACACGTTGCGCCAGCGCGTCACGACCGACATCGCGACGAAGGGAGGCCAGTTCGACATCATCACCATCGGCCTGTACGAGACCCCGATCTGGGGCAAGCAGGGTTGGCTGCAGCCGTTCGAGAACTTCTCGGCGAAGTACGACGTCGACGACATCCTGCCGAGCGTGCGCCAGGCGCTTTCCTACAACGGGAAGATGTACTCCGTGCCGTTCTATGCGGAGAGCGCGATGACGTTCTATCGCAAGGATCTCTTCGACGCGGCCGGACTGAAGATGCCGGAGAACCCGACCTGGACGCAGATCGCCGAGTTCGCCAAGAAGCTCGACAACAAGCCGGCCGGCCTGCACGGCATCTGCATCCGCGGCCTGCCGGGCTGGGGCGAGAACATGGCGCTGCTCGGTCTGGTGGGCAACGTCTTTGGTGGCACGCAGTTCAACATGAACTGGACGTCGGCGGTCAACAGCAAGGCCTGGAACAACGCCATCGGCTTCTACGTGGACCTGGCCAACAAGTACGGTCCTCCAGGCGTCGTGGGCAACGGCTTCAACGAGAACCTGAACCTGCTCGCCGAGGGCAAGTGTGCGATGTGGAACGACGCCACCGTCGCCGCCGGCCTGCTCTTCGACCCGAAGCGCTCGAAGGTTTCCGACAAGCTGGGCTTCGCGCAGAACCCGGTCGAAACCTGGAACAAGGGCGGTGCTTGGCTATGGGCCTGGTCGCTCGGCATTCCTTCCTCGTCCAAGAACGTCGCCGAGGCGCGCAAGTTCATCGAGTGGGCGACCTCGAAGGAATACATCAACATGATCGGCGAGAAAGAGGGCTGGGTGACGATTCCGCCGGGCACGCGCAAGTCGACCTACCAGAACCCGAACTACCTGAAAGCCGCCCCCTTCGCGCTGCCCACGCTCAA
>Ga0307515_10020416_pt1 | contig 11820 bp, 10 predicted proteins | sample 17_EM_MG_FD_194513 | JGI IMG/M metagenome (GOLD analysis project Ga0307515, IMG submission 194513) | Populus trichocarpa ectomycorrhiza microbial communities from riparian zone in the Pacific Northwest, United States - 17_EM | ecosystem: Host-associated > Plants > Roots > Unclassified | place...
AACCTCCACGCAAGTGCTGCTCTCATTGCTACGCAGCCTAGCTAGTTGCTTATACAGCTTCCTTCGACAACCGGCATACCGAGTTTTTGCTACCAGGTCAAGCAGTTTTTATAACATTATAGTGCCATGCTTTTGAATAGGAGATATATCCCCCCTCCGAAAAGCGATGCTACTTGCCAGCTCTGCCAGGACCTCAGGATACGACCCGTAGATGGGGTCAAGTATGGATCCTTGGGCATTCGACTCCAAGACCTACCCGAGGCTGCCAAAGCAGGCTGCTTCATTTGTGGCATACTTTTCGAGTCGGTGACAGATCTTTTTGCACCCCTAAAAGGATTCGTACCGCTCCCCAATGAAGAGGTGTTCGGTATCACAATTAGCTCGGAGGCCAGGCCAGAATCCAATGGCCAAGGATGTCCACTGGCTCCTTTAACGATCGCTGTGCAAACTGAGCATGCTTACGTTGGTGAAATGGAGTTGTATACTCCAGTAGGTGAGCACTGCAGGTTTTCTTACCTAAAATATTTCGTCGGGTTCATAACCCCACTGCGTGCGTATTTTTTAACCAAAAAACGCAGAAACTGATGTATCCTTAGGCAAACCATCTTGCTGGACCCTCGTCGGGCCCGGCCGTGACATAGCAACGGACGCCTCATCTACCTCCTGTATGTCTCTCGCTTTGGAATGGATTAAGCAGTGCGTAGAGGATCACCCTCGCTGCAGTAGGGAGCCTCGCCCACTGCTGCCGTACCGCGTCCTAGACGTTGCCGACGGCAAAGATCCGCAATTACGTGTTAATAGTCGGCAAGACCGAGGGAATTACGTAGCGCTAAGTCACTGTTGGGGTACTAAGGAGTCACTGAAAACAGTTACATCAACCCTAGACGAGCACTTAAACGGTATTTCTTTTGCAAAGTTCCCAAAGACTTTCCAAGATGTGATTGTGGTTTGTCGGCGACTTGGAATCCCGTACCTTTGGATTGATTCCCTTTGTATCATTCAAGACTCTAAAGACGACTGGGCCACCCAGTCAGCTCAAATGAGCGATATCTATTCCAACGCCATTGTCACAATTTCCGCGGATGCAGCACCGGATAGTCATTGTGGTTTTCTCACGTGCGAACGGAGGACGATTCCGGTCAAGCGATTTGAAGTTCCTGGTTCAGGGCCGGGGAGGACTGAAGTTTGTATCCGTAAGAAAGGGGCAGGAGATCGAGATTCATTTAATCACCATTTCTGGAGAGGTCCCGCGCGCAGTCCCTTGTCGAGGCGTGGCTGGATACTTCAAGAGAGTATGCTGTCCCCGAGAATATTACACTTCACCGCAGAAGAGCTGACATGGGAGTGTGCCACCCTTTCGCGATGCGAATGCCAATACGAACCGCATATCTTCCCCTCTTCCAAACCGCTCAAGCTGAGAATTGATGGCCTGCCATTTCATAGAAGATGGGGGACTTTGGTGGACAACTTCACGGATCGCCACCTCAGCTACTGGGCTGACAGGTTACCCGCAATCTCTGGTATTGCACAAAAGATGCAGGCCTCTACCAAAGCGAAATACTATGCAGGACTCTGGAGTGATGCCTTTCCTCAATGTTTATTGTGGCGAGTCTTGGATCGGCACGAAGACATGCCTTTCAGGGCATGTATTAGCACGCGTATCGAGCCATATCATGCGCCAACTTGGTCTTGGGCTTCAGTCACAGGACGTGTTATAATACCTAGTGGCGACAATAACACGGCAGAACCTTCCGACATTGAAGTTGTCTGCAAACCCGCAACCCCGAATCCATATGGCTCTCTCCTGAGCGCAGAGTTGAGGATAAATTGCTTTCTTATCCCGATTGAGATCTTCGAAGGACCATCCCCTGAACATCTAGGTGCGAAGATCCATTGCTTCTCTGAAAAGATCTCAGAAGGCGCAAAGCTTTGCGCTGAACTGATCCCGGATGTGCAAGGAAGTGGATATGAAACCCGTTTCCAAGATCCTCATTGGGCATTGATGGTCGGAGGTTGCTTTAACGATGGCTTAATTGGCCTGCGGGCGGCTGTTTCTCGTCCAGGTTCATATGAGCGTGTTGGACTTCTTGCTACCAACGACAGCTTCCAAAAATGGCTAGGGATAGCCATAAAGCAAGAAGTGGTTATTGTTTAACTAACTGCGATAGTATTGTCAGACTTCCAGCCACCCTTACAAGGATCTGTCAGCCACCAGCCTAAGTCGACCTAGGTATTCAACAGAATGTCTCACCAAATTAAGTACAGAAGCACGAGCCAGACCGGATTAAGGGAATCACGACGGGGCTGGATGGCTTGACTGCACTAGGAGTTGAGGCAGGTAAGGACAGAGATCCGCCCGGGTGATTTGTGAAGGCAGTATGAGATGGTGGTGGTTACTGGGCATTCAATTGTGCCAATCGGTGATAATCGTCGAGGCATTGTGTAAAATTTAAGCTGCTGATGTAGCTACGGTGGCGGCTAGCTACGCAGAGAGCGTGGCGGTGAGCGTAGGGGGTTTCATTGTGGTTGCGGAAAATTGGTGGATAATGATGACGAGAAGTGAGTAAGATATCTAGCGATGAAGATGGTGGAACTGAAAGAGGTGGGCTAGATGCGGAGATTCGTATTCGATATACACATATTCATACGCGGCTACCGTATATATATAGGCATGTTAACCTGAGCAAACTCGATCGCGCCCCAGCATAATCAGCTGTGTCAGCGTGCTCCACACCGAGCGTTTCGCGTATCGGAGAATTAAAGTGCGGGACACATCCAGGAACCAGGAAGCGGTATTTGGGGAGCTAATGGCTAGGGTACACCAAGGAAGTTTGCATTGGCCTTGGACAGTGGCCTAATCGGCACTTACTGTATTTGCTTTAGGCAAAGCCCCAAGCTCCCTTTATAGGGGCTCGAAGAGAGTTGAGTCGGGTGCCGAGTCCAGCTGAGGATCGACTGAGGAAACTTGGGGAGTGATCCGCTCCACTGCTCCGAATCCTTTCCCTCTTCTTTGAGGCCTAGAATTAATGTCGTTCACTACTCTCTATCCACTCCATTAGATCTCCTATCGCTTCGGCCAACATGGCGTGCGACGACCACGAACCGTCGCCTGCATCTGCCGCATCCCCTGCTCTGCGCTCATTGCATCTAACTTCCGAGCATTCTCTACTATACACGAATCTCCACACAAGTCTCCCGAAGTCTAGTTGCAACTATCCACGTCAATTCATTCCAGTCCACCACCGCCAAGTCCACTTCACAATGCCTTACCACCATCGCCGCCGTCTTCGAACCGAGCGAGCGACGCTCCAGCTCTGGCAAACGGAAACGGCGACTTTACACAGATATTCAAATCTCATAACCACAGCTCTCTTAAAAGACGCAGGAACATTATAGCTTCTGTATCGAGCTCCCATGCAGAGCTTGTCTCCATTCTCCTCGACCTACCACCAGTTCTAAATGCGAACGTTATGAGAGTAATCGAAGGAGATATGGAACGCTTACTTTATGGCCAGGACAGGCTTTCGAAGTCATTCCAGGATTACATGAAGAAATTTGGTACTTGTGACAAATGGCCCACTCTATGGTTCGATAACAAACACATCCTCAAGCTGGGCAGCTATGCAGAGATCTTGAAATGAGATCTTTTGAAGACGAGCCTAAGGAAATTCCTAGGTTCGTTGAAAAGTTTTTTCGTTTTGGAACCACTTATCTAGGCCCCATAGTCTCGACGTGTGCATCGACTGGAGGCCACCTCCATCCTTCGATCGACAGTTTCGCTTTTCCTCCCCAATTATCCCCTAACTCGCCGCCGTCTCGATTTCCGGTACCGGATAACGGCCAAGCCGCCTCTCTGACGAATCGCCGGCCGCCCTCGGGCTAGACCTGCATTCCTAGCGAAGATTCCCCTCACCCGAATACGGCAGCGTCATTCTTTTCCACTATATCTTCCACAAACATGGACGGTGGTTCCGCTGCTATCCCTTGGCAGTCAACAGAATGCAACGAGCTCCTAGAGTCTATTGAACCTCTGGCAGAGCACATTTAGAATAATGTTACTGCGCCCATCTCAGACTCTGGCTCACCGAGATACGTATTTGTCGATCGCCCAATTGGCCCAAAAGAACCGGTCCCGAGTATCCGATCGCGAGAGTCCTCGTCTGATATAGGTAGGCGATCGCTCGTCGGGTTGCGGCGTCGTGTAGGGGTGAGGGATTGCGTAGGAATTCTGATAGCTTGCTTGAAGCTCTAATTGCATTAGGCTTTGTAATGCAGGTGGCATAGAGTAGCGATCCAACCATCCTCTGGTAGACGTAGATGTCTTGTTTTGAAGCTTCCTCCGGGTTCGGTAGAAGGCCGTCGGCGCTCTGTCAGTACACCTATGAGCACCGACAAGCTTCTACCGAACCCGGAGGAAGCTTCAAAACGGGACATCTACATCTACCAGAGGATGACTGGATCACTACTCTATGCGACCTGTATCACAAGGCCTGATGCAGCTAGAGCTTCAAGCAAGCTATCAGAATTCCTACGCAATCCCTCACCCCTACACGACGCCGCAGCCCGACGAGCGATCGCCTACCTATATCAGACGAGGACTCTCGCGATCGAATACTCAGGACCGGTTCTTTTGGGCCAATTGGGCGATCGACAGTATTACGAGGGCAGCAAAAGGTCCCGTCATTTCCTCCGCGGTCCGATTGCTTCCACCCTTCACGTCGTCGACGAGTGAACCCTGACTGAAATGCATGGAATCGTCAAACTAGTCTAAACTCGCGTCAGCAGTGCATGTGGTCTCATTGTCGATTACTTTATAAGCTATTCCTTGTGAAGCTTGAACGGTGATTGAGCTTTATCTACACCGCACGCTAGAATTCGCAGTGCTATCTAGCTGTATACCTCCCCTGATACATCGCGACCAATCATCAGTTTGTTTTCATGCTTGGAAGTCGTCGTGCCACAGCTGGTTCCTTGCTACCTTAAGCGTTCCACTTGATCCTCCTGCTTTGTTCGTAACCCACATCAACTTTACACAATCATATGAGCCTTATCTTCACTTTCTTGTCCTTGCTTTGACGCTTGATGGTTTTCGAACGTGGCAATTTTGGATTGTTCAATAGTGAGTATATTACGTCATTACACATTGGCACAACTAACTCTGTGTCAAGGAACGCATGACCTAACGCGGAGATCTATTCATTTTAGCTGGACATTGGCGTGCTGGCACAGGGTACGAAAGGTCTAATAGGATTAGAACGGTTGGTCGCCGCCTGGGAGGGTAGTAGAGCACAGGCGCTCATAGATAGGATATGTTTATCCTACGCATCGCAATAGTGGGGGGAAGGTGCGGTGTCTGGACTAGGAGCTTCCGGTTCATTTTATGGCTCTTTTCCCGATCTCTATTTTTAAACTACGCTCTTGTGCTGGTCAAGACGTAAGCAGTAGAGGATAAATAAATGCTGTCGAGAAATGATTTTGAACGCTGATGTACGTCTACCCGTCCCCGAGGAACTTATCTAAATCTCCAACGAGAGAACTATGCTGCAAGCTGCCAATCAAAGGTGGGACGGCCAGCTCGACTCTAAGCTTTGCAGCATAATTGCCTAATAGCTAGAGCTAACTCTTCCGCTCGCCGAGAGACCTGAATAATGTCTCCACGTGTCCATTCATCTATTCAGCTAACAACTTAGACCCCACGACGACTTGCGCGAGCAGGTTACAAATCGTCGACGCAACTGCCTACCTGGCAATTCAACAGGCGTCAACTTCTATTGCCCTCCTTGCTTGATAGGAATAGCAATTAGTAGAGACCGAAACATACGCGGCCGTAAGGGCGAAAGAAATAGTCAACGGCTCAATAACGTAGATGACGTAGAAGTCCGTTCGGAAACAGGAATTTGAAGACCTCTCAGATCGGGCCGGGGCCTGAATAGTTTTGTGTGGTCTCGCACTACGATAAAAGTATTTCTGATAAACCGAAGAACTATTCTAAGTACATCCACTATCACGCAACTTTCAAGACCGCGTTTTCCCATCGCCTCTCCGATTCTGCTTATGAAATGCTACGAGAAAAAGCATCATCCCAGCCACCATAGCCGCAGCAAGCCCCACATACATATACAGCAAACTAGGATCTTTATATGTCGGGTTACGCGCAAGGCCGATCAGACTCCCCATCGCCGCACAGAGCACATAGACGGCCTGGATGATGCTCCGCATGCTCTTCGGCGCCTTATTAAACGCGTACCCGTATACCGCCGGCACGGCAGACACCTCGTCAAAGCCTTCGAAGATGTATATCGGTAGCTGCACCGCTACGCTCATGTTATTCGGTAGGGCCCCGTTGTGCGAAGCCGTACAAGCACGCGGACGCGAGCAGCAAGGCAGCGAAGCGTAGATCCAGCCCTGCACGCCAGCCGCCCAGGCCATGCCGAGGCTCTCAAAAGCGAAGCCAACGGCCATACGCCAGATCGGGGAGAAGGCGACGCCGGCGCGCTTGAGGCGCGGGTAGAGGCGGTTCACAAGCGGCAGAACGAGCACGATGGTGAGGGAGTCGAGGTTCGGGAGCAGGTCGTTGGGCACGCCGTATGTCTTCATGTTGCCCGGCTGGGATACGGTGTTGGGTAGTCATTTAGGCCTAGCAGAGCCGATAGATAATGAAGGAGAGGAACACCCGGCATGCGATCAGACCTGATTTGAGCTGCTCGATGAAGTCGTCTGTCCGGCTCACGATTTTGCCGCTCCGTGTGAGGGCGACGTTGGCCTTGGCGGCGTTCATTTTGTAGCCGTTCCTGATGGCAATGCTAAAAGCTTTGCCGGCCCAGACCAAGACGCCGTCCTGTGGCTTTATCGAGACGAGACGAGTGCGGCATGAGAAGAGCAATGCGAGCCCGAGGCACAGCGAGCAAAGGGCCATTAAGTAAGTTGCCCAAAAGCCGCGGTCTTTCTCAATGAATGTCGCTGCAATACGAGATTGCGTACCCAAATTAGAGCTCAGTAGTAGATGTTAAACGCGTACTCAAGAGTTGTCTCCCGAGAGACGAAGACACGGTCCCCGTTTTTCGTGGTTCTGACCTCTTCTTTCACTGTAGCGCACTGCTCCGCAACGTATGGAGGTATTGATGCCTTCATAGCGCCTAGCCCGAAACTAATAATGAACATTGCTACGATCAGCCCAGGCAACCCAGCTCCGCATTCCAGCATTGTCGGAAGGGAATTTATGAACGATATAGTGACTCCCAGGAGGTATATGCTGCTCGAGCTATCAGTAACTCTCTAATGCATGAAGCGAGTGTAGGTGAGCGGTACCTATACGAAGGGAAACGGTCTTGAAGCGGCCAAGGTATACATCTGTTACAATTCCTGCGAGCATCGGTGTCGCATAGCTAACCATATAAAATACGTTTACAATAGTTGAAGCAGTGGCTTGCCCGAACTGAACGGGCCACCCTCACCTCCTGATAGGGCGCATAATGTCCAGATGGCATGGGGAAACGGCATGCGACTAGATGTATAGGAGCCCTTTCGAGAACGGTTTGATATTCCTAACCAACGAGCTCTACGCTGCGACTGATAGCCTTGGCGCTACTTTCAGCTAGAATTACGGGCCGTTTTCGAGACACGCAATTGGCATGCGAGGTCTGATATGGCACCTCTGTAATGGAGAAAATGAAGTGCGGGTAAAGATGGATGTTGATACAGAAGAAACCATACGCAACGGGAACGAGTTTATCTGCCTCTTTGGCAAGCGGATGTATGGCCCGCCAATGTAAGTCGGCAGCGGAGGAGAAAGTGACCAGTGCGGCTCTTCGTCTCCGTATAGCTCCAACGCAGCGGGTTCGGCAAGCTTCTTCGAGGTGATGAATGGTCTGTGCTGCTCTGGTCACCTCGTGAGGTCAAGATTTGGATCTGCCGCTTCAGCATAAGTGATCGGATTCCAATCTGCGGACGAGTATGTATATCCTGAGCGTTTCCAATATGTTACGTCTACTACAGATGCAAAGGAACTAGTGACAACAATGCTCTTGATGGTGGGAACTTTGAGCGCAGCAGTGAGGATGTTGGTAGTACCGTGAATGGCAGGGAGGAGCAGGTCTTTCTTTGTATCCTGCGCGCCAGTCACCAGCGGTGAGGCAATGTGCGCGATATGCGTAACGTCTTGTATGGCGCCATCAAAGGCGCTAGGCGTAATGAGGTCTGGGATACGAACCACCGATAGACGTTCGCTCGAGATTGCCTTGGAGAAAAACGACTCCAGACGATTCGGAGCGGACGGTGGCACGAACTCTGGATCCATTTGGTAGAGCGAGCAGATGATCCACGGCGTGCTGAGTGACACGGCCATTGGCACCTGTGACAAGAACTATGTCTGAAGGTTGGAAAGCCATGTTGGTCTGAAGTCGCTAGTGGAGTGGGAGAGCTGGCTGGACTGATCTAGAGAGGGCGGCGTGTCTAGAGATCGGAAATGGCTCTATGTGTGACTCGAAAAACTATCTTGACTTAGCCATTTAACGAATATGTTGGTGTTCCTAGGTTGTCTCCATAAAGTCCGACTTTTCGTAATGAATCTCTTACGAAAACAGACATATGCGTTTTTCGTTTGATTGTGTTTTATCAGATCACCGAATAGGCATGGCGAGAAAATGGCTGTGGAGCTCTATGCGGAAGAATCTACGGAGCTCGATCGCTCGAGACGATATGCGTCACCCATGTGCGTCGCTGAGCTCCACATACTGCCCCTTCACACCCATACCAATATATTTTAACAATACTCCTAGATCTTTCAAGTTGTAAAATTCGAGGACTATACCAAAGGGTGCCTTCCTTTACCTTAGATGAGACTTGCTGATACAAATCAATTTAGCCGGTCACGGCTCTTTCATTATTATGCGGAATCTGCCTCTAAGTAACAGAAGAGGGGGTGACGTATTGGCAATAGTTGTCACAGGGTGATGCTTTGCTTTGTCACCGAGTGAACTGAGATGTAAGGACGGCTAGAAAAAGATTTCAGCATCATCGACTAAACCAGCTGGCCTAATTACTCTCCAAGGCGCCCATTAACATTCAAACAGATTTAAGAGGACAATCCTCCAGACTACGCAATTTCGAACTCGTAGTAAACATAAGCAGAGTACTCGGCCGCACTATCGCCAATGTGTCCCGCCGCTTGCATCTCCGTTGATATAGCTTGGTCATCTTTCTTGACACGCCCCTTGCTGTCACGGCCAAAAGCGTTGCCGCCGAGATACGAATACTTGACGTCAAGGGAAGCCTTGGCCTTCTTGGCAAGCTTTGAATTTGTCTGCAATTGTCGATCAGCTACGCCAAGACTCATAAACCTCACCTCTAAGATATTCCTTACCTGTACTAGTCCACATACAAAGTTCAAAGGCAAGCCGTACCTTAGGACAGTCTCCACAAAAACACGTAGCGCTAGCACATGTATCCAGATCATCGCACTTTCGCTATATCCTGTCCTTCCTAGCCTGAGTGCTTCACCCCATAACTTTCTTTCATCCTGGCTCAGCTTGTCTACTTCTCTCACTTCTTCCTCTTTGCCGCCAGCCTTGTACTTGTAGTCTCTGGGTGTCCATCTCTTCTCTCGACACTTATGAATAAACTCGGCACTATGCTTTTTAAATGTAACAACCGCGAAAAGAATGAATTCGTCATCTGCAGCAACTTGGCTAGCGGAGCGGGGTACAACCATAGGAGCGAGGGTTTCGTAGGAGCGATGGAAGTCTTTTGCCATAGCATTTGGGACGGCAACGAGATGCGTTTCGAGGTATTCAGAATCTCGAATGAGTTGAGAGGGGTTTACTATCGATGCAAGTGACCGCGTAGAGAGGTTTCCACTGTCGAGCAAATTATTAGTTGTCACCATATCTCGGAAAAGAAAGTTTGCTAGGTATCTCACGTCTGTCTCCGTTGTGATGCCGCTAGGTTGGTCTTGACCTGGTTGTATTGATTGAATTTCGCCTTGACATCATTATCAATACCGGCAATATCCTAGATGTGCTATTATAAGTTTGAGTTACCCTGCCTTGTGCCGTGCCTTCGAACCTTTTGTAAAGAATCTATCAAATCCGCTATAGATTTCTCCCGCCTGTACTTGACTTTATTCCATTGAAAGGTACGCAGATACTGGTCCACCGGTTCTGAGAATAGCGGTAAGCGAATTGAAGTTTTATGACGTGGCTGAGGAAGCTCTAAAAACATACTGTCATTTATTGTCTTCTGCTGTGCAATCTTGTCTTCGTCTCCATCTAGGATGCTCCGCAGAGAGTCCCCCACCTTGTTCACCACACCTTCACAAGCCGTATCGAGCTTCGCTAAGTCATCCGCTTGCTGCACTAAAGCATCAAGGGTTCCGATCTTGAATGTGGGGATCGCAAAAGGGTATGTTGTGCCAGAATCGGAGGTTACCGCAGCTCGCAGCGCCGTCAAAGCCTCGTCGCGATCGTTTGACGGTGAAATCGACGTTGGCAAGGACACAAGGAGGTACTTGGTGCCTTTGGACATAGCGGCCGTGTAGCGCAGAGCAGCTGCAAAGTAATTGCTAGGGTTTGTATGGGTATGATATGGGCTGGTATCGATTAGCGGCGCAGACCATGCTCAAGCTCTCGGCGCGAGATAATCCCGCTTTCGTCACTCGAAAATGGCGGGCATGGCTGCACAAGCCTAAACTCCACACAAGTCATGTCCGCTAAAAGGGGAATAAAGGCGTTACAGCCCACTATCAATGGCATTGGGAAATTTAAACCATGTTCGAACTATAATCGAAATGCTGTATGCTATCTTCGTACCTCTCCACTCTTACCACTAAGAGTTCCGACAGTGTTAGCATGGAAACCCGTGCTGCACCAGTCTCTACGCTCTGCTTCCTCTAAAGCTCAAACAAATAAAGAGCCAGCAAAGACACCTCTCTATGACCTTCATGCTGCTCATGGCGCCAAATTTGTTCCCTTCGGCGGTTATTCGATGCCTGTACAATACAGCGATATGGGCGTTGGAGAGTCTCACCATTGGACCCGCGAAAAAGCAAGCTTGTTTGACGTAAGTCACATGTAAGCACTCTCTCACTATCAATTCAGTCTAAGCAAGCAATTGACTTCCTTCAGGGTCCAACACGACATCTCCGGTCCCGGTGCAGACGCGTTCCTCTCCCTCATAACACCCTCGTCTATTTCCTCCCTCAAATCTAACCATTCTACTTTATCATGTCTCCTCCACCGGGACACTGGCGGAATTGTCGACGACACAGTTATCACACGATTTGATAGTTCTCATTTTTATGTGGTCACAAATGCCGGCTGTCGAGCAAAAGACTTGGACTATCTTACCTCGGAGCTGGCTGCTTGGAAAGAAGCGGGCAACCCGAGCGTAGAATGGAAGGTACTCGAAGGCCAAGGTCTTGTTGCATTGCAAGGCCCGCTCTCCGCCTCTATACTATCTTCCATTCTCGCAGAGCCAAACAAAATAAACCTCAATGAACTCTATTTTGGCCAATCAAAGCACGCTAAGCTACGTCTTGCCAACGGGGAGATATCCCCAGACGTACTCATTTCTCGTGGTGGATATACGGGTGAAGACGGTTTTGAAATCTCAATTCCCGGCCCATCCTCGACAGCCATTACGGCATCGCTCCTTCAATCCGCCTCAGATACGCTGCGGTTCGCTGGTCTAGGCGCACGCGACAGCCTCCGGCTCGAGGCTGGCATGTGCCTCTACGGTCACGATCTTGACGATAGCACTACACCAGTCGAGGCCGCTTTGTCTTGGGTCGTTGGTAAAGATAGGCGCGCCGAGGGCGGTTTTCAC
>Ga0307515_10020417_pt1 | contig 11819 bp, 5 predicted proteins | sample 17_EM_MG_FD_194513 | JGI IMG/M metagenome (GOLD analysis project Ga0307515, IMG submission 194513) | Populus trichocarpa ectomycorrhiza microbial communities from riparian zone in the Pacific Northwest, United States - 17_EM | ecosystem: Host-associated > Plants > Roots > Unclassified | place...
TCTGTGTGTCTATATATATATTGAAGCAGAATCCATGGTGGTTGCCCTGCGGGGGTCAATTTATTTCTATAAAGAAAACCTAATATTAAAATACTAATCAAAATGGAAATCATCGTGGAAGCCTTTACTTCAATTCGTGAATGAAAGGAAGTCCCCTTTCTTTGTCCCATTGACATGCATTTCAGTCCTAACTCAACGTGCCATCAACTCCTCCTCCTTAATGAAATTATTTTAAAAAAACCATGCAACTTCATACATCCTCCTTTCCTATATATATAGGTATCAAAGCGTCCTCTAACAGAACTTAATTGATCAGTTTTTTTTATAAAAAAAGCTTGTCAGGAACAATAAAATGGAATACCCTCTCACGCGTAGACGGCAGCCACCAGCGCCATTGTCACCATCACCGTGCCTAAGTCGAAGTAGAAGTGAAGCCGAAAACAATTCAAGCTCGCTAACCACGAACCGAAGTTTGGTTAATAACCGATCAAAATCAACTACAAGATCAAGAAATGAAAATGTAAACCCTTCATGTAATTATACTACTGGCACTTCTTTAACTAACATGCACAAGAAACCTAGCAGTCAACATAAGGAGAGCGGAGGCAAAGATGGATTTGTTAAGTTCTTGCACCGAGGCAGTACTAGTCCACGTAACAGCTCTGCTGCAATTAAGAGGACGAAGTCTTCAGCAGGGTCTTCACAGTCAGCATGGGCATTATCACCTGGACGATCTCCTGTGTTTCCGACACCTGAGTCATCACCAGGGATTGGTGGAGATAAGAGAGGGAAGGTTAAAGGTAACGGTGGTGGTGGTGGTGGTGCTATGAATAGTGTTTTGAGGTACTTCAAGCAAAAGAAGGTGAATCCAATCCAAGAAGAGGAGTACCATAGGTATAGGGTTTTGTACAATAGGTTGTTGCAGTGGAGGTTTGTTAATGCTAGGGCTGATGCTGCTATGTCCTATGTGAAGACAGTTGCTGAGGTAAGTTTCACTTACTTCCAGGTTACAATCTAGGTAACTAGGTTGCTAGCTGTAACAAAAAAAATTTTAATTTCGAGAACTCATATCAAATAAAACAGGCAGGCGCACCGTTTCGTGTTTATGAACTGACATTTGAAGTTTGCTGCTATTGTTCATTGCAACTCGATTCAGCTGCTCAATCTTAATTCCAGATTAGTGTAATTATCCATGTTCTAACTTTTTCCATCTCTACTTCCTTAATTTCCAGGATAAATTATTTCATGTTTGGCTTAGAATCGTCAACACGAGAAATATCATACTAGAAAAGCGAATTCAAATCCGAAAGCTGAAGCACGAGGTCAAATTGTGTCAAATTATCAACCCACAAATGAAACTGCTTAATGAATGGGCAAAATTAGAGGGTAAAAACTTTGAAGCAGTGGGCAGAGTGACAAGGAAACTATCAGCATTGTCAGTCAAACTCCCTCTTGAAGAAGATGCTAAGGTATTTCATGATTAGAGCGGTGTCTACTTAATTTGTTTAATTTAAATTCTTTTCCGAAAATTAATTTCTTGATTCCTCAACAGGGAGATGTGGAATCAGTCTACATAGCTATTAGCAATGCTGCGCAGGTCATGGATAGCATAGAAGGGACCATAAATAAATTCCTCTCCCAGGTTAATTTGTGTCTTCTTTTCCTGGGCTGATATGATTATTTACGTGTGGCATATACTCAACAATACATTGTTCAACAGGTCGAGAAAGTCCTTTATCTGATTACAGAGCTTTCGAGCACACTGCAAAATCAAGATGAAAGCTTGGAGGAAATGGAGAAAACAATAACCGTAGTTGCTAAACTAGTGGTGAGCTTAGTAGAGCTGTTACCTTAGAACTTCCTATAGTATTTTATATCATAATCTTCCTTTGTTCCTTAATAATACCTCATCAATAGTGAGTAGAAAAACAACCTCAAATTAATTTCTTAAAACGAGCCGGCCTTATGCCTGAATTCGTTTCGAAATTGGGTTTTTGGGCCACTGACAGTCTGACACAGTGATATTCGACCGCTTACAGAAAAATCTGAAGCTGGACCCAATTTCGGCTAATTATGTGAAATCAGGCGCTTGGACTTGAATCCACATATTCAAGTTCGGGTAAGAGGTTTCAAAGGGGTTCGAGTGTCCAACGAATGTGTCTAGCCCAAACTTGATTTCACTCGAGTTGTGTCACAATTGTTAAGTTTATTTACACGGTTAAAAAAAGAAGGAAAAAAAACGTTTTCTTTGATGTATTAAATATTTACTTTGTGAATCATCTTTTTCAGGCATGGGAGAAAAGTGTGAGAGTACATCTCTTGCAAATAGGCCAGGATTCAGAGGAAGAGGAAGCTGTCTCAAGACATGATTAATGACAAAAGGACAGAGCTACGTTGATATCTCTCTGTTTAGAACAAGAGATCAGTCCCATTCTTTTTCCACTATTTGTACGTGGGCTGTGGAAATAGGGGAAAAAACATTAATGATGAGGCACCTGAGTCGGGCGCCATGGGAAAGAAAAGTTACAAGAGATTTTGTATTTATTTCTTATAATTATAATTATTATAATTTTCAACATTATGAGAGATGATTGTAGACTTGTGAATGAATCATGAGAAGCACAGGCCCTATAGTGCAGGCTCAAGCATAGTGTATAAAGCTGATGGGCCTTAAGGGTTTAAGACCAACCTTCGAGCTTCGAATGAATGCAAATGAACCTCAACAGATGGTGCCTCAGTGCCTCAGCAGATGCAAGGGTTCAAGGGACTGCGTAACCTTCTGCAGGTTAAATAGATCATCAACATTCCAGCATAATAGTGGACCCTTGGAAAGTTAAACCACTTTGCTGTGAAGGTTTTGAAATATTCTACTCCTCACTATTGCATAAGAATCTCATAATAGCTTGAGAAGGTACTGTTCTTGATCGACCCCCTGCTTGTTTTTGCGGTCGTTTTCTTCTTTTTCCAGTTATGAAGATGTTACAGAAAGCAAGAAAGTACTTATGGCATTCACATGAATAAACTGTTAGATTTAAATTGACAATCCCTCTTTTCCCTTCCTAAGAGAACCTATTTCGAACGTTCAAATTCAAACAAATCCTCCCTGCATTCATTATTTAGATATCAATAAATCTCAGTAGTAGTGCTCTCACCCATATGCATTGTATGGTCATTCGGGAGCTTATTCCTCTCTGCTCCTTCCCCCTTTTGGGTAATTTGATGTGGTAAATTTGAGTCTGTAAAAAAATGTTTTATGAAAATTTAATTTTTTAAAAAAGAAATTAAATTTTATTTTAATACATTATTAATCAATCAATCACTGCTCCCAGATACATTGGTTGACTTTTCATGCTAAAAACCTTTGTCCTTGGATACTTTTGACCCTACCCTCCATGCCTTTCCATACTGACAATCATTAACTTTAATTAATTATAAGTGTCACACAACAAAAGGTCATAACGCAATATAACATCAAAGAAATTAGAACAAGAACACTTGAAAAGAAAAGAAAAATCACTTCTCCTATACCAATCCCCACCATTTGAAAAATAACATTTAGGAAAAAGAAGATAAAACCGGTAAAATTAATCATATTAACATTCAACTGCAGGCTTTTGAGCAATAGCCCCATCAGCAGTAACTATGTGGTCACCACCACCAACACTAACTATACTTCCAGGCAATTTCCTCTTGGGCTTGGCTGCTTGCAGCATCAACACTACATCCCTCATCGACGGTCGGTCTGCCGGATTCTGGCTGGTGCATAGCAAAGCAATTCTAAGCATTTGCATCATTTCTTCCCTCACAGATGCAATGGATGCCCCAGCATTCTTGTCCAGAATGTCATTTATACCATCCTTAGTCTTTATCTTAGACCTTACCCAATCAACAATGCTGTTACCATCCCCAAACTCAGCATCGACTGACCTTTTACCACTTATAATCTCCATTAACACCACCCCGTAACTATAAATGTCACTCTTCTCATCAACTTGTAGTGTGTATGCATACTCTGCGCAAAAGAGAGAAGAAAGCAATATATCAGCCACCCAATTCAATCCAAAACACTAAAGAAATCATGCCTAGTGCATCAAGAAGTCAAAAACTGCAATGAATGAAAGGATCTGAAAGAATTTCTGTGGGGTCCAACTGTATATGGTAAATCCAAACCCCCCCCCCAAAAAAAAAAAAAAAAAAAGAGTAGAGGGTTCACGCGCAGCAGTGAGTGCGCCATGCACTTAAAGGTTTCAAACAGTTCCAAATTCGCGGCGCCAATAGAAGGAATGACGCCAGCCCCGCCCCGCCACAGCACTCTGTACTGTAGTACTAACCACTCCTCCTCTTGCAATTGCAAAATCAAATATGGATGGGATGTCTTTCATACCGTAATAATCAAGAAAATAACACCACTGTTTGCAAAATCAAATGTGTTTTTCTTTTTTAATGTGGCATTATCTTCAATTCGCGTGTTCTGTTTCAAGATTTGACACCCCCATATCTTAGATAGAACAACAAAACGAACTATACAGAGAAAGACAAAAGGTCTCCTAGAACTTTAAACGTAACCAGCTTCTGTCCGGTACTGTTTGCAAACAAGCCAGACTTGGACTCTCAAGTAAAGAAAAGTAAGCAAGCAATATTACGTTGAAGATCACCATTATCCTGGAAAGAAAACAGAATTTCTATACTTTCCGTCCTACTCATGAATCTAGTACCCTTGTAACGCATTTGTCTTTCCTCTTTTGTTTTCTTTGTTATCCCAACATCACTTAATTAAGTTGTTTATGGCAACGAAATAAAGGGAGAGAGCTGCTGCAGTGCCGAACTACAGACTCTAAATTCTTACAGAAACTGACTATTAACAATTAAATTCCAAGTTCTTAATATAAGGATCGGTTCCCTTGTTTTATGTTTCTCTCAGAAATGAAATGCACTTGACACTAACAAATTCCAAACTAGCATAAATTGTACCATCAAATAAAATAGAGAGGAACAGAGACAGGACCATACCTGGTGCAATGTAGCCATAAGACCCAGCAATGACAGACATGGACTCATCACTTTGGATCAACTTTGCCACCCCAAAATCTGCCACTCTAGCCTCCATCTCACCGTCCAATAATATATTACTAGGCTTAAGATCACGGTGCACAATCACAGGATCACAATCATGATGTAAATAACAAATCCCCTGTGCCACACCCAGTGCAATCTTGTACCTCGTAAACCAATCAGCCACCAAATTCTCTCCCTTGTTCTTCCCATGCAACAAATCCTCTAAATTCCCGTTGGGCATGTACTCGTACAGCAACATTGTGCACTCCCTGTTGCTGCAACATCCCAACAATCTCACTATGTTCCTATGCCTCACATTACCTAAAACATCCACCTCAGCTAACACCCCTCTCCTCCGTCTGATATTCTCCTTGTGCTTACCCCACAACTTTTTCACTGCTATGATCTCGCCACCTGGCATTTCTGCCTTGTAGACCGTCCCCGTTGACCCCATCCCTAAAATCTTATCAGACATTGATAGACACTCAAGCACATCATCAGCCGTGAAATTCAACCGTTGAAAGGCGGTTAATTTCCACGGTCCGATCTCTCGATCATCACTATATCTACGGCTGTAATTCGCATGGAAACACCTAGTCCCAGCCACCAGCAGAAACAGGCCAATACCAAAAGCAGCTGCCATAATCCAGACTATAGCCCCAGCAGTCCTTTTGGGCTGCTGTTTATGGCGGACCTCCATTTCTCCAGCCCCCAATGTATCCGCAGCGCACGGCTTCGGCAGAACCCCACCGCATAAGCCTAGATTGCCCGAAAAGGAGGAGGGATGCAAATTTGGGAAAATTGTACCGGACGCAGGGATTGGACCCGTTAACGAATTATAGGACACATTAAAACTCTCCAAAGTCGAGCAATTAGCAAAATTTGAAGGAATGGAACCAGTGAGTAAATTACGGGACAAATCGACATCAGCGATGGCAGGAAGTGTAGAAATCTCCCACGGAATAATACCAGTAAGAGAATTGCTGCTTAAATTAAGTGAGAGAAGCCTCTCACAATGACCAATATCCCATGGAATGCTGCCATCTAACAAATTCTCTTGCAATTCTATCCTGTACAGATTGCTGCATCCGATGAAATCTGGTATTTTGCTCTTGAGCTTGCATGAGCTGGCGGAAAAAATCTGAAGATTCGGCGCCCTCCAAATGTTGTTCGGTAAAGCAGTGTGGAAGTAGTTTTCAGAAATGTTCAAGAAATGAAGCTCTTGGGAATTGCCAAGATCATCAGGAATTTCACCTGTGAAGTTATTCTTGCTTAAATCCATGAAGGAAAGATTAGACAAGAGGCCGAATCCGTAAGGGATAGAGCCGTTGAGTTGGTTGTCTTGGATTCGGAACCTGAATAAAGAGGTGCAGTTTGCTAGAGAATCTGGTAAATTACCAAAAAATTTGTTGGAGAACAGAATGAGCTTGTAAAGCTTGTTTCCTTGGCAAATATTTGGAGGAATTGGGCCCGAGAGCGAGTTGTTTGAGACGTCGACCCACAGTAGATTCCCATTGGAACCAAGGTTTTGCGGGAGGATTCCCGTTAGGTTGTTGTTCCAGAGAGCTAACGTGTCAAGATATGGTAGCTCGCCAATTCCAGGTGGTATCTCGCCGGTGAGTTCATTTTTCAGCAAACTCAACCTGGTTAGCTCTTTCAAGGAAGATAATCCCTCTGGAATTGTTCCTGAAAGCTGATTATCGGATAAGTCAAGTGCTTTGAGAGCTTTCAAATTGGTGTAGCTCACCGGAATTTCACCAGTAAACTGGTTCTTGAAAAGGAGCAAGTTCTCGAGTTTGGTAAGATTTCCGAGTCGTGGCGGGAGATTGCCTGATAGATTACACTGTGAGATATCTAGGTACTGGAGATTAGTCAACAATGCAAATTCTTCTGGTACATTGCCTGATAGGAGTTCATTGTAGCCAAGCTCCAGGTGCTCGAGCTGGATCAAGAATCCTAAATCGGGTGGCAATGGTCCTTCCAGTTCATTTCCAGCTAAGTCCAGGTACTTCAATTTCAGGAAGCTTCCATAACTCCTTGGAATTTCTCCCTTGAAGTAGCTTCCACCAAGGTTGAGCTCCTCCAAGAAGCGCAGCTTGGCAAATTCTTTAGGCAATGGACCTGTAAAGCTGTTGCTGTAGGCATTGAAGACTCTCAAAAACTTGAGCTTGGAAATCCCAGGTGGGAATTCTGAATTGAAGTTGTTGTGGCTGATGTCAAGAATCCTGAGGTCACTTAGTTCAAATATGAGAGGTGAAAGAAGCCCATCAAATGCATTCCCACTCAAATTGAGGTGAACTAATCTGGTTAAGTATCTAATTTCAGCTGGAATAACACCAGAAAGATTGCGGTGGGAGAGATCAAGTGATGTGATTTGAGAAGTTGTTGGGTTGCACTTGACGCCAGACCATGAACACCAAACTGGGTCTTGGATTGAAGCCTTGGACAAGTTCCAGTCATGGAAAGTGTTGAGAGGGTCTTTGAGGGAGGTCTTTATGGAGAGAAGAGAGTGGAGAGGGGGAGGGGGAGTTGAAGCAGAGAAGACTAGAAGAGAAGTTTTGAACAGGTAGAAGAAGAAGGAGAATGTAATTAGAAAGGAAAGAAAAGGAAGTTTCATGGTTGTGGGGAAGTGAGAAATCTGGTTGAGAGAAGTGTGGAGTTAAGAGAGGTAGATTTAAGGGAAGGAAGGTTTTGATAGAGAGAGATGATTATGCTTTTTGAGAGTGCTGGCTGCAGAGGGTGATTCATCATGATTGTTTTGCTGAGCTTCAGTGGGTTTTCTTGGTGCCGAATGCCGATGGTGGGTGGGTATATGAAAGAAAAAAGAGAGAAATAGGGAAACTACTTGCTACTGTAACTATATGATTATGAGACGTAGCTCCCTTACTCTTTACTTCCATTTCTATCTTTTATCTCTCTTCGATTTCTTTCTCTCACCTCACCTGTTCTTGTGAAATACCTGTATTTTTCCTCGTATACTTTACGTTTTCTTGGATTTCTTTTTCCTTTCTTTTGTTTCCCCCTTTCATGATTCCGTGTTCCCTTTTTCTTTGCTTAATAATGTGATCAAAATTATGAGTCACTGTTACAATCGTCCCTCTCAGGATCCAAGAAAGTCATTTCAATTTCCCACCTTAAATTAAAACTATTAACTATCCGCTCTTCGATCCCTACTTGGGGTTTCGACAAGTGAGGTGACTCGAGCCTTCTGTTGTGTAATATAACTCTAGGCAGGGGTGTCTAGAAAAACCAAGTTGTAGTTGAAACCCCTTAATGACAACCTATTGAAATCAACCACGACGCAGCCATTCATTCAACTGCACTTCTCGATCAGAGGTTGCATGTAAGTGTGTATAATTCTCTTGCTGTATGTATACTGGATGCACGACCAAGGTACATGACTTGTGTCTTGTCACCTGTCAGAAATTGTCTTTTATTACCCTCACATTTTGGGATTGCAAGTCTTCAACAGAGCTTGGCGGGGATGTTTCAAACTCCTTGAATTGCCCAAAATGTCCATTAATTTAATAAAATAAAGTGGTGGCAGTCCAACATTCTGGTCATTAATTAAGCTTTGCACAGCATCGAGCATACTAAAACGGTGGTTGCCCTTTTGTGCTGGTTTTTTGACTTTGCTTAAGGCTTTACCATGATGACTATTTATTACCTTGCTTTGTATCATTAATGTTGCTACAGTATTTCCCATGATAACGACAAAGCTCCAAGCAGAATCATCTATCCTCCAACTTTTCAGTATTTTAATTTATTAATTTTTCAGCTAGATCTCGACTTTGGAATACCTCCATCCAACATCTTTTTACGTTGTTCATAACTGGCTGGGCGTTTTCTAAAATTAATGTGTTGTCAATTAATCAACTGATCTTCTATTGATTACGAGCTAGATTGTATGGATGTAAGCATAAGATTTGTCTTTTGCTAGAAACGAGCCTGCTAGCTTGAAGGTGCATGGGGCTGCCATACAATGATAGCTCGCTCCGCTTCAAAAAGGCCAGGAAGCTGCCTGCAGCTGGCGATATAATGATAATTCAAACCATACAATTAGTGTAATTAAGGATATATTCAAGATAATTAACGCTTGTGCCTGTCTACTCTACCTTCCCATTTACATAATCTTAATTAGTCTAATGATCATGCGTGGATTTTATCTCTGTTCGAAGAAATCAGTAGACCAACCTCTTTATATTCTCTATAATTAGCGATCATATATATTAGTTAGGTTCCCTCGACAGCAATGATAACTCGGGGTAAATTGGCTTAGAAGTGAATGAACAAGCATCTTCCTTTGTCGCCTTGTAAGTTTTCTTCGGCAATAATCAGATGACCAGTAGTGCATTGATTTCAAATTTCAGTCGCGTTTTTTATTCGAATCGATGTGCTAACCTCCCTTGCTTTGCAAGGCCACCATGTAAGAAAATCAGCATCTAGTAAAGAAAAAAAGAACTTCATGACACATTAATCAAATAAATAAAAACTCAAATTAATCATCCTATAGTAAGACAAGAATTGAACAAGGTGATCATGAACTCACGGTTTTTTATTCATTCTTTACAAAAAAAACTCATGATTTTCATACATCTTTAAAAATATAATAAAAATTAATTTTTAAAATATTTTAAGTTTTAAAATATATCAAAATAATCCAACCACCATTAGATTTGAAAGAAGTACCAACAATGCTCTCGTCAGCCAACAGAAAGAAGTATCTTTTTCCAACAAACTGTAAAATATTTTATGTTTTATTTATGAGATATTCTAAAAAAAACTTTGGATAATGGATAAACAGATTGAACAATCGGAAATAAAGAAGTAAAAAAAAACAGAATTAAAGTGTTTTTGCAGTCTTTTACTCTACAAGGAATAAACCGCACGTCTCGTCCAGTTCCTTTTCTGAGGGCATTATAGGAATCGTGCGACTTTGTTATGCGCCTGCTTCTGTGTATAGCGCGTGCTAGACATTTCATGGGCCTCAACAAATTTCATGGTATTAAAGTGTGACTACCAATATTTATTTAATAAAGAAAAGATAAATACAAGAATAAAAGAAAAACATGAGAGAGAAGATTTTTAAAAATATATGATTTTAAGTGGTACGTGAAAAAATAGTTATTATACCAACTTAAAGTTTAACTATATACAAAATTTAGGTTGTAAATTAATCGGGTTACCAGTAAATTAGCGGATTAACTCAAATCTATACTAAAATAACTTTATTTAAATAAAAAATATAAAAAGTTATTTTTAATTAAAAAAACTCATGAAAAAAAATCTTTAGTATTATCCATGTGTAGTCTCACCTAAATTTAACCGAGTCAATTGGATTATAAGTTAACCAGCTAGGCCGTCAAATTTAATCACTCAACTCCCAACCCAGTTCGAAATAAAACTCGACCTAGACCAAGCTCTTGGTTTATGGGTTACCAGGTCAGACTTGCTGGTCAAATTAAAAAACTACGGATGAAAGTATTTTTATTATTTTTAGTAGATTTTATATGATTTATAATTAATGCTCATTAAATAATTAGTGATATTTTATTAGTTTCTTCTGGAAAAAAAATTCTCTGTGTTTTTTTATTGAAATTACCTCAAAATGGCACCATATTGTTGCTTGAAATAGAGCCATTGAACGTTAATTATTAACAAACATTAATCGAAGGCTATGGACAAATTTTAGGATATGGAAGGGCTTTTAGTAGAGCCTACACATTCACAAGTGTCTCTGAGGAGGTGGGTATGGGGTAAAATTCTGTAAATAAAAAATAAAATCCAGTTGGAGGGATAACCTTCCATACAAGAATTATACAGGAGAGTTCAATTTATAATTTTATAATCTATTTGAATTTATAGATGAATATGCACCATAATCATAATCCTTATGCTTCTTGTTTTACATATAATTTTTTTATTCGTGTGAATTATATTTTTAATTTCTTAAAATGTTAACTTGATATATAAAAGAAAAAAAAATCAGAGTACACACAAATAAGAGCAAAAGGAGATAAAAACGTTCCTCCACCAAAAAAAGAAATATAAAATTATAGTAAAACATGAATTATAGTAGTATTTGTCTCTTTTTGTGCATTAAGATTGTTGTTTTCTTCTATAATTTTGATAAGAATCTTATATTCAAATGAACTTCTTGAAAAAAATAAATTATACCAACTCAACGAAATAGAAATCGAATCATCTCAATAAATATATATGACGCCATATCTTTTCGTCCATCAACCCTATCACCATCCCTAGCTAGAAGGGAGAAGAAATTTGCTAGAATTGATTGGATCAGAAACAATTATAGTGCTTAGCCAGATATATAGTCTTGATGATGCCATTGTTGAGGACCTTGAGAGGTACAGAAGTCAACACTTTGAGAATCATCATGAATTAAAACAAATACTCAACGAGATGATCATGTCTGCAAGAGGACACAAATACCCATTAATTAAAAAGAGCGTGCGAGGACGATTGTATCTTCTTCTCTTTCCCCCCTTCTCTTCAAATTGCAGAGAACAACAGTGGAGGGTATGGTAATGGGAAGGTGGGGTCCAGAGGGGCTTTTGTCTCCTTCCAACCCTTCATTCGAAACAGGAAAAATTGTATGGATATACATGAGATAGTATTGCTGTTGTTCTTGTTAGTTATTACAGAAGTAACAGTTTGGTTTGGTTTGGAGGGTATGTATGTATGGACGCATGGATGGTGTCTGTGGCCTTGCCTCTGGCGATTGGCAACGTGACTGGGCATTC
>Ga0307515_10020418_pt1 | contig 11819 bp, 2 predicted proteins | sample 17_EM_MG_FD_194513 | JGI IMG/M metagenome (GOLD analysis project Ga0307515, IMG submission 194513) | Populus trichocarpa ectomycorrhiza microbial communities from riparian zone in the Pacific Northwest, United States - 17_EM | ecosystem: Host-associated > Plants > Roots > Unclassified | place...
TATAGGGGGTAGCTATAAACTTAAATTAAGGCTCTGCGCTGGCTAATCCGACCCCGCCATCCCTAGAAATAAGCACCCCCTATAACTTCGCCAAAATAGCTATAAATTATATAAATTTTCAGCCAGGCAGGTATCACGATAGATGACATAGGCTTAGCTGATAGGTAGAGACACAGAATTGAATAAGTGATCTGTTTTATTCAAGGTGGCTCTAAGAGCCCTAATATACATAAGAGAATTGACCCCCTATAGGGGTCCCTAGAGAGTGATGATACACGTTAAAACTGACGTCGAACAGCACCCGTCGCACCTTTGTAGTAGGGCTACCTCCGTGGCCAACATAAATGAGGGCTTATTTTATAGCTCTATTTTAGGGCTATAAAATAGGTCTCTATTTATAAAATATAGAGCTATATTGGTAGGACTATAAGGGGGTGTATTGTTTTGATGGAGGGGGCGATGCGCATCGTACGGCTTGGCGATTTTTACCGATCTTTTGCAAGCGACAGTAAGTTACAGTCACTTGCAAAAGATCGTTTACTCGCTTAATCTTACGAACAGCCGGCATCGCGCCCCACCAAAATTTGTATGAGGTGTAATGCTTGCTATTTGAAGACCTAGCAAACGTTAGTAAACAGCCGTAAGTAGCTCAAAGTGAAGCTTAAGCCTAGCCTAGTTAGTATAATTATATAGGACCTTCTGTGGTGTTTTCCATGGCTTCTAACAGACGCAATAAGCCAGCTAAGCAGCCAGCTAAACCGCCAACGCGCATATTAACGCTGTCAAGGCAGTAGATAGATTCAAACTATATATCCTGCGTTTCTATAATGCGCCTCCGCGTGAGCTCCCATTGATTAACTAACGGCAAAGTGTAGAAACGCCTCAAAGCTCTTAAACGTTTCTGCTAGTCGATAGTTCCTTTTAATCCACGCCTTAAGGTCCTTAAACGCCGCCTCGATCGGGTTATAATCCGGTGAGTACGGTGGTAAGAATACAAGCAGTACACCATGCTCCTCACATAGATCGCGGAGTCGCGCTAACTTATAAATTAACGCGTTATCTAGAATAAGAATAGATCGCGGCCCAGGATATGGTATATAATGAGGGAGCACCTACTACTCTAGAAATAGCTTAAAGATCTCCGCCGTAATTGAGCCTTGGTAGATGAGGTAGCTTAGGTATCCGTTGACCGACAGCGCTGGCAGGATACTCCACCTTTCCGATCTCTTAAACGGGCGAGAGACCTCACACTCTCTTCCAGTTGGCGCCCAGCCAAACTTCCTATCGCCCGTCCTCTCATTCGAAGCCGACTCGTCAAGGAAGACTAGCTAATCTACCGTCCACATTGCTTGTCTGCCAATCCATAATATACGAAGCGCCCGACTTCTCTCTGCCGCGCGAGCCTTGACGGCCTTCCTTGACCAGCGAGCTCTTAATAAGGTGCGGCTAACGGTAGCTACGGAGACTTGAAGATCAAACTCATCAAATAGGAAGTCTTGCATCTTATTAAGGTAGGCAGTGGGTTAGTCTTCAAGAAAGTCAAGCAGCCTCTATTACCGACAACGCGATAGTAGAAACTCAACACCAAGCAATATTAGACTCACAAGCTCTTAATAGGCCAGAAGTAGCCTTGGTCAACCTTATACAAGACTAGCTGGCGCGTATGGCTCGTCGTAGAGGTCAAGGTTTAATCGTATCTTGTAAACGGTAGGACGAGACACGTCAATAGCCTCCACAATAGCTAACACCTCCTCACCAGCTTCAATTCTCACCCTAATTCGATATACAACCTTAGGTGCGAGCCTTCTGCCCATTTTAGGCAGTAAGTAGTGGATTAAATGCGTTACATCGCACCTCTTATAAATTTTGGTGGGGTGCGATGCCGGCTGTTCGTGAGATTAAGCGAGTAAACGATCTTTTGCAAGTGACTGTATATAGCGAACGTATACGCTAAATAAATCTTAACGCCCTAGTTAAGAAGTTACTACCTAATATTAGCGGTACTACTTAACAGCATTTTAACTGGTAGATTGCCGCAGTTAAGAACCAATTTAAGGTTAATAACGCTGACTATAACTATAAGTAACGCACGCGCTAGGCCATTAAAGGTCTTATAAAAGAGAAGATAATCGCCTAACTAGTTTATCGCCGGTTAGGCACTAAGGATAAGAGTTCTTTACTATAGGACGAATTTAAGACTATAGTCTAAGACCAGATTAGGAACCCTATAGTAAGACGCTTTAATAACGCTATAATATACTATACGGCTGTTATAAAGGAGAACTAGAGGTTTAACGTCTTCCTAGCCCGTATATATAGCTTAGAGGACCTCTTCTTATATACCCCTTTTATTAATCCTAAACAATAGGTAGACTTTTAGTTTTTATATCTCCCAGCCTACCTATAAGCAGAGCTCTTCCGCTAGAACTTCGCCTAATAGGTAAAAACTGCTAAAGACCTCTTTAACGAAATCCGCTATATAGAGCAATTACTTAATACTATAAAGCTTGCGGAAGATCGCGTAAGTAATAATAGTAAATTATTGCGTATAAAGCGCGGTCGCAGTATAGGCTTTGTAGAGTTAGGCTTAGAGAATAGAACCTAAAAAGGGTAACGCTTTTCTAAGTAAACTCCTAGGGAGACCACTTAAAAGCTAGATGGCTTAGGGGACCCCCTAAATACTAGTGCTACATAGGCAAGTTAAAGGACCGTAGGCGGCTACTATAAGGAACACTAGAAGTAGGCTAATAAAGAAAAGTCAGCTCGGGCTTTGGAAAATTTAAAGCCCTAGTAGTATATCTCTTTTAACTACAACTAGGGCCTAATACAAAGGGAGAGAAGAAACGCATTATAGTATATATCGCGATAGATACGCCCTAGGGTAAAGTCCGCCTATATACTTTATATAATAATAGGTACTAAATTAACCTTATTAATTAAGATATTGTCTATAGGTTTAACCTACCTATACGCTACGCGCTACGTTTATATAAACCTATTATATATTTCCTTAATAGCAACTAGATAATAATCTAGGATGCTTATAATCTAACAGTTACCACTAGCGACTCCTAGGGTACTTCTCGCACTATTAGCCCGCAGACCTTTTAGGGCGGCTTATTTAATAGTTACGATATAGTTCTTAGATAGGATTGGCTCGCGAAAGCAGATCTATTAATTAGCTTCCGTTCTAAATAGTTTATTTAGGGTACTTCGGACTCTAGACACCTCTAAATAGTCACCCTTAACACTCTTTTAGCAGATATTAAGGCTAGTAAAATAGTCTATTTGCTATAGCTAGAAGACTCCTTCTCTACGCCGGTTATAAATATAATAAAGGACCTATTATTACTAGCAGTAAGTACCCGTGCAGACCCTTTAGACGTAGAGACACTAGTTATAAACATAGTAGAGGACCTACCGTTACTGGTAGTAAGTGCCTGTAGAGACCCTTTGGTGCTAGCGCAGATTGCCTATATATAAGGGGGAGGTAATCAAAACCCTAAAACTATTAAGTATACTACAGTAGAGCTATATATACTCTCTATACAAGTATACCTACAAAACGTATATTGGCTGCACCCTTCTCTCTACTAGCTCCTAAAAGCATACTACTATATAATAGTCGCTTCGACCTCTATAGCCCCTAGCCTACTAAAGGTATATAAGAAGGAAATTAATATCTTCTCTAATAAGCTAGCAAGTATGCTACCGCAGAACTTTAAGTACAACTATATAATTAACTTAGAAGAAGGCAAGACGCTACTATAAATGCCCCTCTATAACCTCTTACAGAAAGAGTTGCAGATCTTATAAGAGTACCTAGATAGTGCTCTTAGAAAGGGCTAAATTAGGCCTAGTAAGTCGCCTACTAGAGCGCCCATCCTCTTTATACTGAAAGTAGACGGTATAATATAGCTATATATTAACTATAAACGCCTAAATAAGATTACGATCAAAAATTGGTACCTCCTACCGCTGGTTAGCAAACTCTTTAATAGGCTTAGCTATATAAAGATATTTATAAAGCTAGATCTTTATAATACGTACTATAAGATTTATATTAAAAAGGGAGATAAATAGAAGACCGCATTTAAGACACGCTATAGTTACTTTAAGTACCTAGTAATACCCTTTAGTCTTACTAACGCCCCTATAACTTTTTAGAGCTATATTTATAAAGCTCTAAGAACCCTAGTAGATACTATCTACGTAGTTTACCTAAATAATATTCTTATCTACTTAAATAATAAGGATAAGCACGTCGAGCACATTAAGCAGGTACTGCGACAGCTCTGCGCTTAGGGCCTATACGCCAAACTATTAAAATATATCTTTTATATTAAGAACGTTAAGTTCCTAGGCTTTATTATTACCCCTAGGGGTATTATAATAGACCCTAACCGCGTAAAAGCTATTAAGGAATAGCTTAAGCCTAAGTCCTATAGGGACATCTAGGTCTTCCTTAGCTTTGCCAACTTCTATAGGCGATTTATCTAAAACTACTTAGATACCGCATACCCCCTATACGCATATCTTATATAGGCATATTATAACCTAACGTTAGATAGGGAGAAGAAAAAGAAGTATAAGTTAAAAGGGCCTATTAAATAGTATTAACCCTAGTCCTAGTCTAATAACATATAGTAAGCGTTCCGTAAGCTACGCGCTACGTTTATATAAACTTCTCTACTTCGCCACTTTAACCCTAATCTACCCCTAATAGTAATTACTAACGCTTCTAACTATACCTATAGTGGTATACTTCTATAGCCTTTAGGGTAAAGAGATTAACTCTACTAGCACCTAATTGCCTATTGTAGTTAGAAGCTTACTAGTCTAAAAGTACGGTATAATATATATAATAAAGAACTACTCGCTATAGTGCAATGCTTTAAGATGTAGCGCTATTACCTTAAATACGCCGCGCATATAACGCGTATGCTCTGCGATTATAACAATCTTAGGTACTTTATAACCACTAAGAGCTTATCTACTTACTAGGCCTAGTATGCTAAGGAACTAGCTAAGTTTAATTTTAAGATTAAATATAAGCTAGGTAAGATAAATCCTACTAATACACTATTCTAACACCCGGATTATACTAAAGGCTTTAAAAATAGCAGTAAGAGGACAATCCTTAATACTATACTGCCTATATTATAGTAAAAGTTACGGGTTATAGGCCTTATAGGCGGCCCTAGTGCTATTATACTAAACTAGTAAGTAGTATGCGTGTAGTATATAAGTAACCCTTATAAACTTAGCGCTAGCGGACTAGAGCGTCCTACTATTCTCTTTAAGACTACTTTAACTAACCTAATAGCGCCTAACCCTAGGGAAAACCCCTTAGCCCAGGCTACGGTCCTCTATAACGACCTAGCGAGTTACCTATATATTATATATTACTTCGCTAGCACTAACTTTACGCAAAGTCTTATACTACAGCAAGAGGTAGTAGTAGCTGCTTTAGCCAAAACGGCGTTTATAGAACACCCCCCTAAGTTACTAGTTAATTTTATTCGCGGAGTATAAAAAAGGGACGCCTTTATACGCTTTATATATAATTAGTTAACCTAGAAATAAGTTCCTACTAGTAACAAGGACTACATCCTTAATAATTAAGGACTCCTAAGGTAAAATAATAAGGTTTAGGTGCCGAATTGTATACTATTATAATAGGAGATCCTTAAGCGGAATTATAACAATCCTATAGGCGGTCACTATAGTTTTAACTATACCTTTAAGGTAATCGCGTAGAAGTATACTTAGAACGGCCTTACCTAGGACCTCCGTAAATACCTAGATAATTATAATACCTACTAACGCTCCAAATCGCGCTACTATAAACCCTATAGTAAGCTACAGCCTCTCTAGGCCCCTACCCGAGCCTAGCGGCATTATTTACTTAACTTTATTACGGATCTCCTAGAGTCTAAAACTCCTAATGGCGTAGATTATAACTCCATCCTTATTTTTATAGACCGTTTTATAAAGCTAGTGCGCTACTATCTAGTACGTAAGATAATTAATACTACGTAACTCGCAGAACTTTTATTTAGAGTTTTTGTATAAATAGGACCTTTAGATAATATTATCTCTAATAGGGGTAGTGTATTTACGAGCGAGTACTAGAGTACTATATGCTACTATCTCCGCGTTTAACGTAAACTTAGCACTACATTCTACCCGCAGATAGATAGCTAGACGAAGCGTTAGAACTAGGAGCTTAAAATATACCTACGTATATTTACAAACTGGGAATAGTCTAATTAGGCCTCCCTACTTAAAGAAGTAGCCTTCGCCTATAACTCTAAGGTCCATACCATAATAAAGCGTTTCCCTATTAAGCTCGCCTATAGCTAGCTACTAAATGTCCTAGACGGAGTCCCGGATAGCGTTTAAGACGCCTAATAAGGTAGAAAGGGGTCTAAGTTAATAAATATCCAACTCGTAGAGATGTATCTATAACGCCTACGCCTTATATATAAGGCAGCGGCGGCGTTAATAATGCACACCTAAAAGCTTTAGGTAAAATACTATAATTATTACCACCTGGCTAAGTACTTCGCCGTCGGTGAATAAGTCCTACTCTCTTCCAAGAATATCCGCACGAAACGTCCCTATAAAAAGCTTAACTATAAGTTTATAGGACCGTTTTAAATCCTAAAGCGCGTAGGGTAGCAAGCATATAAGCTAGAGCTCCTATTTACTATAGCATAGCTTTACCTAGTCTTCTATATCTCCCTACTAGAGCCTTATAGGTTACGCCCTAGATTTTAACCCCCGGCAGTAAAAGAGTTTAAGAAAGGCAGCTAGGAAGTAGAAGCAATTATTACCTACCAGAATCGTGCTAGATAACCGCAGTACCTTATTAAATAGCTAGGATAGCTAAATAAGTATAATAAATAGAAATATAAGATAGAACTTAAGAATTGTTAATAACTGCTAGATAAGTACCGTAAGTAGGACACCCTAGCCTTATAGCTAAAGCGTAGGCGAAAAGCAAGCGCCGCTATTAAAATATAACCTATATTAAAGCGGAATAGAGGATATCTAAAGGGATTAAAGAATAAGTAATAATTGCTATAACTTACAAGCGAGGCCACGGCGTATACTGGCAACGAAGCTTAATTTAAAAAGCACCCTTTCTAGACCTAGTCCGTTACTCTATACTAGCTAAGCAGATTATTTATATATTAGAGAACAGGCCTATTTATAACTGGGGTCTATTTAACCGGAGTCCATAACCTACTAGTAACCTGCTAGTAGTAACCTATATCGATAACTTATATACTATTCTATATATATACTACGCAGATAACGCATAAGGCTAAAGTATAGGTTAGCGGTAGGTCTAATAGGTATATAGCCTTACCGTCCTAATCTAGCTGTATATAAATAACCTATAACCTACCTATAAAGTATATACGGCGCTACGCCGGTATAGCGTAAGGCCAAAGTAGGGTTAGTGGCGGATTTAATAGGTATATAGCCTTACCGTTTATAAATCTGGCTGTATGCGAATAACCTATAACCTACCCGCGAGGTACTAGCAACCTACCTATATAAGTAAGCTTTAGAATATTTCTAGTCTACTAAATTTAGGCGACGGTATTAAGCTCTATTAGCTCTACCTATTAAATAGACTAATTAGGATTTTCTATACTGGGTATATAAAATCACTACTAGCTCGGTTAAATGCGGGGGAGTCTTAGTAAGGCAAATCTAACCAATTAGATAACTTTAACCGCCGGTTAAAGTTCCTTAATATCTTCGCGCCGCGTATATATACTACCTATCTCTTTATACGCAAAATTAAGACACTCTTTCCCTTCTAAATTTTTTCCTTACTAAGGTTTTTTATAGGGTTTTATTGAGGCTTAAGCATATAAAGGATTAGGGACGACCCTTTTTAAAGGGGGGGGCATTGTTAGGTAAAACCTAAGTAGATAGTTATATAGCCGCAAGGTACGGGCGACCCTAGGGCAACCCAGGGATGACTCGCCCGTAAGGTATGTGCTCTGCATATACCTAGAGAAAACCCTTCCTACCTCGCACATAGACTTCTCCTTTTCCCTTAAGGATTCGTCTCTGTCTATACAATATACCTATTATTCTATTATTGGACTCCCTATCTATATCCTTACTTTATATATAGTTCCTAAATATATTACTAGAGAAACTTACCTAGCTAGAAAGGCCCGCGTAAGAGTATAAATGCTATTATTTATAAGGGTAAGCTGCTCGCATATACGCTCTTAGACACTATATATCCGAGATTATTACGTTTCTATAGTAGTAGAAACCCTTATTAAATTAAAGAGCCTATAAGTAAGGGTGGATACCTTCTATCCCTATCTATTACTATTTAGATATAGGCGGAAATCCTAGATGGCGTAATAGAGCTTATAAGTCTTACGTATATAACCGGCAGGGATTTAATATAATTAGTGAAATTTAGAATAGGATAGAATGGAAAATACTAGAATATAGGTTTTTCTTTTACTGCGGCAATAGGAATACTTAAATTTGTTTTTACTAGAGTAAGGTATTTTATAGGTGTAGGACGGGTCTAGTATAAGCGCGTAAACGTAACAATGGTAGTACTTTAGAGATATTACTATAGAAGCAATAGAGGTGGTCTAAGATAGCATTAAAATAACACCACCGCTAATTTAGAGACGCGTAATATAACTCTAAGCTATTATAAAAGAATATTATAGAGAGTTAGTATTATTAACGGAGATAAAATAGGAATCCTATTACTTATAGATATATTATAAGAAGAGAATAAAGTAGTTATAAAAGAATAGCTAGAGATATAGAAGCTAAAAGCGGAGATATAGAGGAAACAGTCTGCTAAAAGATAAGATAAATGGTGTTATTAATAAAAGGACGCGTAAGAGGCGACAGCTTATAAACTGGAAGAAAATTAAAAGACGTTATTATTAGAACCTATTTTAGGTAAATAGGGATGGTAGCTTATAGACGCGTTACATAAGATAACCTCTAGATTAACTTATAACAAACTCTTAAAATAAGAAAGGTAAATCCTATCTAATTTTTATTATTATTATTTTAGTTTTATTATAAAGGCATTATAAGAAGCTATAGTAGGAGAAGAGTAAAGGAACTAAGGATAAAGTAAGGTTTTACGCTAGTAAAGAACTAGCTATAAGCCGCATTATAAAGTACCTTTCTACTAAGAATTTTCCCTAGTAGTTTTAGCCAGAACTCTATAAAAGCTTAGTAAAGGCGAAGTCTTAGAGAACTAAGACCCTTAAAGGGGAGGCAATTATAACGGAATTCCCTAGAAGGTATATATTAGATAAGATAAAAGGAGGTCTTATTTATATTCTATCTACGTCTTAAAAGATATAGTTAGATAAATAAGGGGTAAAGGATTTTACTAGCGTCTTAGAAGGATTATATAGGGAGCTAGTTCTCCTCTAGAGAAGAACTAGCAATTAGTCTCTAAATAGAAGAGGTTAGAAAGCATTTATCCTTTATTTATAAGGATTGTTCTACTTTAACTTATCTTTTACTTACCTATAACTCTTATTCTACACTATTAATTAGATAATTATACGTTCTGGTTAAACTGGCCTCTTATACCTCTACTTTTCCCAACTATTAGCTACTTAATCCCGTTATATTTAACTCGTTCTTTAGCTAATACTTAGTTCGCTTCTTATCCTTAATATACCACAGACATATATTCTTTAGGTATTCCCACTACTATTATCTATCTAAGCATTTTTCCGTAAGGAATCTTCCTAGTTAAAGTATTAAATCTCCTAACTCTTAAACTTCTATTAGATGCTAACTGTATATATACTTAACATTTCTATACTATTGCTTATCTGGCGCCTAATATATCCTTATAAAGTATTTCCAATTCTATTTTTTTAGATTCTTATATATTTTATATATATCGTCTATATATATAACCTATAATAGCGTATAGTATACTAGGTGCTTTAAGTCAACTCTTAGCTTATTCTTATCCTTAAGTTTAAACCTTTACCGTATTAATCTAAACGTTACGACTTTATTTATAGGTATTAAAATACGCCTTTTACTTTTCTAATCCTCTAATCGTTCCTTTAGATCCTTTAATGTTATAATTAAGGCTCCTTTAATATAAGTTATAGCCTTCTCTATAATTGGGTAGTTCTAGATAACTTGTTTATTTAACTATATATAGAAATCTTCCTACTTATTATTATGCCTTTGCCTATACCACTTTTAGTATAGCTACTAGAGTATATACGGCTTATCCGTAAGGAAGTATCTTCTTATTACTATATTATAACAGCCCTTTATATATTATTCTTTAAACCTAATAGGGATCCCTAAATCCTCTTTATTTTCTAGTTTAGTAAGCTACTTAACTCTTAGTATGCCTTCCCTAGGCCTATTAGTAATTCTTTATATAGGTGCTCTGTCCCTTATACAACCTAGTATACTAAATCTCTTATCTAGTTTCTGTTCTTGCTATACAATAATTCTTTATTTAAATTCTTTTATAGTTTTTTTTAGTTTGCGTCTTATAAGTAGATCTTTAAAGCTCTCTTGCTTCTTAATTATAGTATTAACATTTTAATCCTATTACTAAGCCTTACTCGCAATTTCTTTAATAGTCCTTATTCTTTTACTAAAATCTTAGTTCTATAGGATTCTTAATCCTAAGCTTACTTCTATCTTAAGCTTTACTCTAGCCTTAGTTTAACTAGGCTTCTATAGTATTCTTATCTTATCTTAAAAGTCTTAAATCTTACTTATCTCGTCTTAAGAGTCTTGTATTTTTAGGAAACTTCGTCCTAAGCTTATTTGTATATCGCTGAACTAAGCCGTTACTCTGCTCTATTAGTTATCGTCTATTATAGGTCCTTAAGCTTGCCTTATCTCATCTTAAGAATCTTAGGTTTATAGCCTTTTGCCTTTATTAAGCGCTAAAGTAGTTTACTATCCTACTTCTTTTACGTCTTATAAAGCGATAGATATTATATCTAGTGGGGTTTTAATCCTAACTAATGTTCCCTATTTTATAGTGGAATTATCTTCTACCTCTTATATAATATCTTTAAGGTCTATACACTCCTAGTATACTGCCTTTATTACCTTATCGTTACGGAATATTTCGCCTATATTAAATTTATCGTCCTTAATATCTAATCTATAAACTAGTTTATTAGTTCCTCTAAACTCTAATAATTTTGGCTCTTATAGCCAATAGCTTACGCCGTACTTAGCGTCTTTATAAATTTAGTATATGTTATTATAATAAAATACAAAACTCTTAATTAAATATTCTTTTATTCCTTATAGTATATTATTGTCCCTTTATATGTATATATTGTCTACTAGTCTTATTCCTTTTACTATATAGTAACTCTAACTACTTCTATAGTCTTTAACGTAATAACCTTATTTTCCGCGATTTATATAAGCTCCTTTTTTAAACTATTTTTCTTGCTATAAAGTCCGCCTAAATGTCTTCTGCTATTAAGATCCCTGGTTTAGCCTCTACTTCTTAAACCTTTAATTACTTAATTCTTATCCTCTAGGTTTCTATATATTAGCGACTTAATTAATTAAGGTATGAGTATGGTAAGGGGGTCGTGCAAGCCTGTATAATTGGATTATCTATAAACGAGAATCTAAAGCTAGAGAAAGGAAAGGAGAAAAAGAGCAGCGCCGGTTAAAGTAGGGTTCTTTTATATAGTCCTCTAGTCACGTGACCGTAAAGTTCTGCTAAGTTCTGCTAAGTTCTGCTACTAAGTTCTGCCGTTTTCTGCCAGTGCCGTAATATT
>Ga0307515_10020419_pt1 | contig 11819 bp, 2 predicted proteins | sample 17_EM_MG_FD_194513 | JGI IMG/M metagenome (GOLD analysis project Ga0307515, IMG submission 194513) | Populus trichocarpa ectomycorrhiza microbial communities from riparian zone in the Pacific Northwest, United States - 17_EM | ecosystem: Host-associated > Plants > Roots > Unclassified | place...
GCCCGCATCGCACCCCACCAAAATTTGTAAGAGGTGCTATGTAACGCATTTAATCCACTACTTATTGCCTAAAATGGGCAGAAGGCTCGCACCTGAGGTTGTATATCGAATTAGGGTTAGAATTAAAGCTGGTGAGGAAGTGCCAGCTATTACGAAGGCTATTGACGTGTCTTGTCCTACCGTTTACAAGATATAATTGAACCTTAACCTCTATAGTAAGCCGTATGCGCTAGCTAGTCTTATATAAGGTCGACTAAAGCTACTTTTAGCCTATTAAGAACTTATAAGTCTAATATTGCTTAGTGTTAAGTTTCTACTAACGCGTTACCGGTAATAGAGGCTGCTTAACTTTCTTAAAGACTAACCTACCGCCTACTTTAATAAGATATAGGACTTCCTATTTAATAAATATAGTCTTTAAGTCTCCGTAGCCACCGTTAGCTGTATCTTATTAAGAGCCTACTAGTTAAGAAAGGCTGTTAGGGCTTGCGCGGTAGAGAGAAGTTAGAAGCTTTATATATTATAGATTGGTAGATAGGCAATATAGACGGCAGATTAGCTAGTTTTCCTTAATAAGTTAGCTTCTAATAAAAGGACGGGCGATAGGAAGTTTGGCTAGGCGCCAATTGGAAGAGAATATAAGGTCTCTCGCCCGTTTAAGAGGTTAGAGAGGTAGAGTATCCTACTAGCGCTGTTAGTTAACGGATACCTAAGCTACTTTATCTACTAAGGCTTAATTATAGCAGAGATATTTAAGCTATTTCTAGAGCAGTAGGTGCTCCCTTATTATACGCCGTACCCTAGGCCACAATCTATTCTTATTTTAGATAACGCGTCAATTTATAAATTAGCACAACTCCGCAATCTATATAAGGAACACGGCGTACTACTTATATTTTTACCACTATATTTACCAGATTATAACCTAATTAAGGCGACGTTTAAGGACCTTAAGGCGTAGGTTAAAAGGAACTATTAACTAGCAAAGACGTTTAAGAGCTTTAAGGCATTTCTATACTTTACTGTTAGTTAATTAATAGGAGCTTACGCGGAGGCGTATTATAGAAATGTAGGATATATAGTTTAAATCTATTTACTACCTTAATAGCTTAAAGGTAGAAATCTTACCTCTTATCCTTGCCAATATTCTTATCTTAAAATCGTACCTCTCCTATATCTCATTGGTCATGCCTTTGCCCTCCCTTTTTAACGCCTTTAATGTGTTAATATTTCACATCTCGTCCATTAACCTTATCTTAATTAGCTTAAGAATCTCTCTCTACTGCTTATTATTAAACCCTAGCTAGTTAGTAAGCCATTTAAAAAAAAATTTAAGTAGCTTAACTGGGTCTGTCTCTAACCGGATAGGGCTAGAATTATAAGGCTAATTAACCGCTAAATATAGATGCGAAGGGTAGTGCTAAGGGTAGTGCGAAGGGCATATAGGAAGCTAAGGTTGAGGCTAAAACTAAGACTTAAGCTCTTTAAATAGTAGAGCTTTAAGAAGACTGTTAAAGGTGTTATCCTTCTCCTTTAGCTACTCTGTTTTATTACTTTTACGGCCTTTTTCTTTCTAGTTTATAAGCTAAACGATAATATTCTACGAAGGCTAATTTATAGTAGACTCTCCCTTTAATATCTTACGGTTTTAATGCGCTATATTTTCTAAGCTAATAGGATAATAATAGAGGACGTAATCTAGTAAGGTTGACGATTAATTATTACGCCAATAAGTCGTAGGATAGTTACTGTAGTACTTATTTAAATAAGACTACCTGTCGGCTATCCTAGGGATATAATTACTAGCGTCCTCCTTAGCGGTAAGTAACTTAGGTAGATTATTAAGTTAAGCTTATATAGCAGTCCTTCTTCCTCCTAATTTATTACCTACTCGCTAACTTAATATAGGTATAGATGTCGCTAGAATTACCTCCTTTTCCTTAACTAAACTTAATATAAAGTTAAGTCTTAAGGATTTTAATAGCCAACGTAAATGCCACTCCTTTATAATCTTAACCGCCTGCTAGAGGTCCTTATAGTTATTAATCTGCTGTTAACAGAAGTTATAAGCTTGCGCGTTCTTATATAAGGCAATCGCCTTAAGCTGCTAGACTACGAACTTCTGTGGTAAAAGATTCCTTAATAGCTTTTCCCCCTAAGCCTTAATTGCAGTTAGGTAGAGTATATTCTAGTCTAATATTACTAATTAAGACCCAGGTAGAACCTCCTTTCTATTAAATGCCTTCTATATACTTATAAAACGTACTACCGCCGGCGGCTTTAGCGGCTCCTCTATATTATTATCCTCCACCTCCTCCTCTCCCTTATTATTATCTTCTGCATCTATATCTACTAGGGGCTGGGTAGACGCTGGCGGTAATGGCGTGAACGGTAATACTTTAGGACGTAGAGGTAGGGAAACACGTATAGGTTAAGGCGCTGCCCTAGGTCTTGCTTTCTTAGGTGCCGGTATAGAGGGTGTCAATATTAAATGGGAGCGCTTCTTTGATAGCTTAGGACGCGTTAGTGCGCGCGTTAGCAGCTTAGCTAGCTTATTACGTTTACTAGGAGCCATAGAAAACACCACAGAAGATCCTATATAATTATCCTAATTAGGCTAGACTTAAGCTTCATTTTAAGCTACTTACAGCTGTTTACTAATGGTTGCTAGGTCTTTAAATAGCTAGCATTGCACCTTATACAAATTTTGGTGGGGTGCGATGCGGGCTGTTCGTGGGCTTGGCACGATTAAACGATCTTTTGCAGATGACTGTAAACTAGTAGAGTTTGTACAGACGACAATATACCTTTGCGAGACACAAGATATTACAGATATTAGTTTATAGGCCGTTTTTTAAGAGCAATTTAAGGGATTTATAGTGGAGAGTTTTAAAAAAATACGCACAGACATCAGATCTAAGCTACGAAGACATCTCCTTAAAAGAGGTGTTTATGTAAGCAAATATAGCAACAAAGTTACTATATCTAAACGGTTATTTAAGGTTATATAATGGGAAGAGCTGCATTAATAGACAGATAAGGAGATCGTAGCAACTATTAAGGAGTTGGCAGAATTACTAGCCACAAGAGTACTATAAGATAGGTTAAACTACACTCATAACGGTCTATCGGGTTAGACTATAGCTATAGTTACTACCCCACCTAGTCCTCCTCTTACCTGGTATCTTTACCCTAGTATTATTAGGGGTAGACTAAACTATACTCTTAACGGTTTAGCTATTAGCTCAGAATCAGTTCAGCCTACAGCTATAGCTACAGCTATAGCTACAGCTACAACACCGCCTAGAACGCAGACACCTACCCCTACAATACCATAACTACCTATAGAGTCTTAACCGCAACTACTACAACCACCTATAGAGTCTTCGCCGTAACTACCCCCACCGCCAGCTACCCCAATCACTGCCCCCGCTGGTACTCCTACCCCACCTAGTCCTCCTCCTACCCAGTATTTTTACTCTAGTACTGCCAATACCGACCCAGTTACAACACCGCTCGGAACGCAGACACCTACCCCTATAACACCTCAACAACCTATTACATTTACACCACTAGCTACTCCGCCAATTCCACCAGCTATTCCAACTGCCGCACCACTAGTTGTCCCAATCGCTGCACCGCCAGCTACTCCGATCGCTACCCCCGCTACCCCCGCTGCCCCCGCTACCCCCGCTGCCCCTACTACCCCTTCTAGTCCTTAATCCTCCAATTACAACCAAATCCACACTCTTATTAACCAGTTACTACGGTTAAGAGAGCAGTAACTATAGTAGCTACATATATATACACTACCTAAACTGGCTATACCTAGTATAGAGCAAGGACCTAGGTAAGGACCTAGATATAGTAAGGAGGTGGCCATAATTGCAAAGATCTATACAGATAACTAGAAGGCTTGCTAGGGAGTTCCTGCCTATAGAACTGCCGTCTTAAACCCTAGAGAAGACCTGTCTCAGTTAACCAACAAGTTATAATCTTCAATCGTTATATAGGAGAAGGAACACCTTAGTTAAGGAGTGTATACTACCTTCTTTACGGATTGCCGCTACCACAGTTAAAATTAAGGCCGAAACTATAACCGAAATAACTAAAACTCTAGCTGCAATTAAATATACGGACGCTATAATAAAGGGGTGGGTTAAATAAACGAACCATAAGGTATTGCCTGGGTGTATAGTAGGGGGTAGGCATTACCTAGGTGTACGGTAGGGGTAGGCAATACCCTTATATAGGAGAAAGAGAGAGACGAACTAATAGGGGAGGAAGAAGGCTGTAAGCCTAAGGAGCTTATAAGGGGTGGCCAAGGCCTAGCTAAAGGCTACCCTTAGCAGCCCTAAGAGCTCCTAGGATATAGCTAAGTAATACACCGCCAAGACACCAGTGCCTAATATCCGCAACGTCCGACATCTATAAGATCTGCAAGATCCGCAATATTCGCAATATCCGCAATTCTCTGCCAATCCTTATATAACTGTCTCGTACGACTTAGAACCACATAAGAGAAGCGATTAATAATTGATGTAATGTGCCTATAATAAGCCTACGAACGTCGGCAGATCACGGAGGTTAAATGGATTAATGGTAAAGCTAACCCTGCGGACGCGATAACTAAGGGGAAGCCTTATGTCGCTCTACAGCGACTTATTAACACAAACCAAGTTAATATACAGGCTGTAGGTTGGGTGGAGCGTAAGAAGTAATAGAAGGTAGTTTACGGGTCATGTAATTACAGACCTAGCTATTGCGTATTAATTGGATCTCTAGCTATTACGTATACGCTACAAATAGTCTAGAAGTAGACTTAACTTTAGAAGTATAGATTAGCTTCCTTTTAGAGTTACCCTAGTATCAGAATATTAGTTATATAACGTAGTTATAAGACCACGAAGCGAGACTAGCTAGTCTGACCTCAGAGTAACCCCTTACTTCTAGACATCATAATCAACAACTACTAACTTTAACACCGCATACGTATCGCAATACAGTGATATTTATACACGTTAATAAAGCGAGTATACCGACAATTAGATATAATTTTAGCAATTTTAATTTATAAGCTTAATTTCCTTTAGTTTTTCTAACTATTTTAAAGGATTTAAGCTACTGGTAATCTAGCTTCTTTATAATACGTTTTATTTAGATATTTTTTATAAATAGTAAAACTTTATTTTCTATTTTAAATTCTTTTAGTATATATTTTTTATTATAATACCTTTTTTATATAGCCTAGGCGTTTAGCAAGTGCTTTTTAAGTTCTTCTTTACGAATTCTTATTTAATTAATTCTCTTAGATACTACTAGTGCCTTTCTTTTAGGAATAATGTCTTTAGCGTTCTATAGGTTCTTTACTTTTACCCTAAATAATGCTTTATAAGGGGCTATTTTTATACTACTATAAATGCTTATATTATATATATATTATACTAGAGCTAACTATAATATCCAATTATCCTATTAAATAATTAATATAGTAATAGAGGTAGTGTTCTAATAACGTATTTAGACGCTCTATTAGCCTATCTATTTATAGGTAAAAGGCGATACTTATTCTTTACTATATTTTTAATAAGAGATAGAATAAAGACTAGAATGCGCTATTAAATATAGTACCTCTATTAGATATAATTCCCCTTAGTATACTAAATAAAAGCTACCGTTTTAAAAATAGATCTACTAATTCTATTACTATAATCGTTATTATAATAGTAAAGTACCCTAAAAACTTTATATATCTATTAACGATTACTAGGATAGCGTTAGTAACCTTTCCTATTCTTATTTTAGTAGGGGGTAAGCCTATTATAAAATCTATTATTAATTCTAATATAGGTCTCTACGGAATAAGAAGTACTAATAACTTACTATATAGGCGATGTCTAGATATCTATACCCTTTAGCATATATTATATCTTAATATATAGTTCTTAACCTCTTTGGATATTCTATCCTAAAAGTATTTCCTTTAAACGGCCTTAAGGCTTCTATTAGCACCATAGTGACCCCTAAAAGGGTTATTATAAAAGACCTTTAGAATTTTATCTTAAACCGCTTAGTCCTTTAGGATATATATAGTACCCTTAAAGCGCAATAAACCCCTTTAGTCTTGCTACTATAACTTCTTAGTAACTCCGGCTAAGTTAGTCTCTACTATATCTTTCCACCTCTTTCTGAAAATAAAGGCGTCCCTCTATTATACTTAAAAAAGAAGATTTAAAAAGGTTTTATATAGATTGCTTACTTCTATTTCGCCTACCGCTATTATAAATATAAGGCGTGGCATAAGATGTTTTAAATTATTAGTTCTAGTAGATTCTCCTACTATTATGTAGTATGCCACGCTATAGATAGGTATCTTGCCTATCCCCCTTAGATTTAGATACTTATAGCTAATATATTGTTAAGTTAAAGGTGCCGTAATACCCTTAGTATATTCTATAGAATTTTTACTAATTCTAAGGTACGCTAACTTTATAAAATCTACCTAGCCTATAACCTAGTCCATAACTATATCCTACAGCTCTATAATTATAGCGCTTTATAGCTGTATTACTAGGACCTCTACCCTATTATAAAATTCTATAGTTTTAGGAAAAGAGTCTTCTTTCTTCCTAAGCAAATTTTATAATATAGGGATTATCTACAATATACTGAATTTTTTTTTTGCCGCTTGGTTTGTTGGATTTTGGTCTAGGTTACCTAATAAGGGAACGTGCTTTCTTACGTGCTACTCCATTAAATTCCTAACCTTACGACCTTAAATCTACCCCTTACTGCTCGAATATCTTCTACCCTAGTTACTACTCTTTATCTACCGCCTAAATGCCTTTTAATTGTGTATTTTGTACTACCTGTAAGCAGTATTGCCCTTCTACTAACTTTATAACAAACCGTTATAGAGCTCTGTATAAGACTTATAAATCTTATAGGGTTAATCCTTTGTTTACTCTTTTTTAACGTACTATCTTTCTAATTCTATATATAGGAGAAAAGAAAAGAACGGTTTTGTTAACGGCCTTTAGTAGACCTTCTGCAGCCTATAAACTAACCTATAGCCGCTACTGCTTCCGCCGCTACTTCTCCCCTTATATCGCCCGTGTCAATCTAGCCGCGACTACCCGTATTAATCTAGCCGCGACTACCTATATTAATCTAGTTGCAACCTACTATGGTTTACCCTACTACGGTCCACCCTACCGCGGAGCAGCTAGATTGTAGTCCTACTACTGTCCGCCCTATTACGGAGCAGCTAGATCTTAGTCCTATAAACGTCGCCTATAACTTCTATGCCGCCCTATATTAGATTAATAAACGTATTAGTATATCGCAGCCTAGTAGTTTATGGTTTAAAGCCTACTATAAGCACGGTAATATAAACCTTCCTCTATTTTAGCCTCTGCTAGAATATCTATATAACTTTTTAAAGTCCTATAGTACTTCTACTAGGTAGTTTAGGGAGCGGCTCCGCGCATATAATATAGTATTAGCTTTTATATCCGTAAACTATACTATTACTAACCTTGGTATAGCCTGTAGTGGCCTAAATTGCTTCCAGATATATGGTAAGCTTTACTATCTATAGGGCCCGCTAGAGCCTTCTGCTAATATTGCTCCACGGTATACCTAACTATACTTTTATAACCTTAGTTATGCTATAGATGTTCGGCTATAGGCCCGTTCTAATACCTAGCTAGATATAACTATTTTGCGGTGCCTTACTATTATACTATCTAAGATACGGAACCCTTTTATTGCCCTCTATTAAACCGTAAGGGAACGGCTTTAGGCTTAGCCTATAATAACCCTATTACGAATTATTTTAAACCTATAGATGTAATTTATCTTAGAGGCTAGTGCTAATTAATACTATAAGAACCTCCTAATAAGTAATAAGGTAGCCATTATTATACCAGATAAGTATAGTAATGCTAGCTTCCGTAATATTATACTTATAGAGCGTTATACGCCTAATAAGCAGCCGTAATACTGCTATATTAACTTAACGCATGCCGTATATATGCCGCTCTACTATATACTACTCTTCCCCCGCGGTAATACTAGCTAGTATTAGAGTCTCTAGCTACGCGACTCTAATTAAGCCTACTAGCAAGACTGTTTAACCTAGTAGGCCTACTTTTGGTTCTACCTGCACGTCTATAGGCACTTTAAGTTGGTCTCTTTTACCTACTGCCGGCTATTTTAGTAGTACGTTATAGATATATAGGCGCTATATAATTAAAATAAGCTTAACTAAATCCGCTCCTACCAATCTAGCCTTTATATGGAGCTATATAATAGCGTTACTAATGCTCTTACCCGCGCTAATCTGGACCCTAAATTATTAGGCCGCTATATAGTCCTTCTATTAAGCTTCCTTAGCGGAGCTCGCTTTATCGGCTAGTGCTTTTAGGATTTAATAGCTATTGTTTATAAATACGGCCGTCTAAGCCTATTTATTACGTTTACTGCTAACCCTAGGTAGGATAAAATTACCCGCGAGCTACTACCTAGCTAGACCCCTATAGATAGGCCTAATTTAGTTATATACGTCTTCTACCTAAAGCTAAATTACTTTATATACGACTTAAAACGGGTGTAAATCTTTAGCTAGTTCCGTAGCTGCGTTTAAACTATAAAGTACTAAAAATAGGGCCTGTCTTATCTGTATTTACTACTCTTCCTATATCCGTATAACCGCGATAGGCTACTAGACCTAGTTATTATCGACCGTTTTATATCCACTAAGCTTCTATAGCCGGAAGACAATCCTACTAGCCGTCTTACTAAGATTGTAAAGTTAATGATAGTTTATAGCCCTTACGGCTCCTAGAATCTATAGGCTCCCTATATAGCTACTCTAAGGCTAGGCCTTCTGCTAACCTACTTAAAGCAGTACCCTAAGCTTTTTAACCTTACTACTGTTGTATATATAGACGGCTATCTAGAATACTGCTGTTGCAATAATTTACAGTTATAGTCTGTTCGCTTACTAGGGCCTATTAAAGCTATATTTAAAATAGATAACCGCTAGGTTATTTTATACTGCTTATATCTAACTATAAAGTATTATACGTATATAAATATTAAGGTCTATACCTCTGTATAGTCTGCTAAGTATATCTATAAGTATATATATAAGGGGAACAACCGCACTACTTTACGGCTTACTAACGGCGATAAGATAAGCTAGTATTTACAGGGCCGTTATATTAGCCCCTCTAAGGCTATGTAGCGGCTATTTAAGTATTCTGTTTATAAGGAGTTCCCCCCTATAACCTAGCTTGCGGTGCACCTTCTAGGTAAGCAGTCTATATACTTTTAGCCTAATTAGTTTGTTAAGGAGATTTAGTAGCGCCTTAAGCTCTCTTACTCTATATTAATAGCCTTTTTTAAGTATAATGCGGAGTATAAGGACGGCCGTAACCGCCTATATTAAGACTTCCCTAAGCGGTATATCTTTATTTCAAAGTAACAGGAGTAGCATCTATGCTAGCAAGGCTTTGTAATAGGCCGTATATATTATTACAGTCCTATTATAGGCGAGAGGGTTTACTTACAGCTACTACTAACGTTTATTTTTAGCCCTACCTCCTTTAAAGACCTCCGTACTATTATTAGCATAGTCTATCTAACCTTCTAGGCCGTCTGTGTGGCCTTAGGGCTACTAAAGGATAATTATAAGTAGATTAATTACTTAATAGAGGCCGCCGTTTTTGTTATTAGCGCCTAGATACGCTCCTTATTTATAACCGCTTTACTTTACAGCCCTATTGCGGAGCTAGTTACTTTATAGGACCGCTTTAAATAGTCTATCTGCAATAACCTGCTTTACTTTCTAGCCCGCTAACCTAATACTCCTTTTACTATCGCTAAGGACGACAACGCCTATCTTAATTACAGCCTATACCTTATCTATTAGATACTTATAAATTACTAAAAAACGTTTACGGATTATAGCCTACCCTAGTTTTAGTACTAGTGGGGTGTTATTACGGAGGGAAGTAACCCACTTTTTATAGCGGAGCTGCTGCAATACGACCCTATAGAGGAAGGACTCTAGTTTACTAAGCTACGCTAGCAGCTAAATGCGGATTAAGTAGCGTGCTTTAATACTATTATTACCACTATAGATACAGATCCGTAGACGGCCCGCTTTTTCCTCTAGGGCCCTATAGGCACTAGTAAAACGTTTCTCTATCGCTACCTCTACTACTACTACCGCTTACGCGGTAAGATTGTTCTTTATATAGCTTCTTCTAATATTACGGCCCTCTTACTACCCGGCGGCCGTATTACCTACTCCCGTTTTTAGATACCTATTAATTTACATAAAGAGTCTACTTATAATATCTCTAAAGGCTTAAATCTGGCTAAGTTTTTATACTGTACCTCTTTGCTTATCTAGGATAAGGTACTAATACAGCACTACTACTACTTTAAAGCCGTGCACTATATACTTATAGACGTCCGTTTTAACAACTCTACCTTTAGCAGACTCCCTACTATCTTAGGTAGTGACTTTACTTAGATACTGCCTGTTGTCTTACGGGGGAACCGAGCAGCTATTATAGGTGCCTACCTATAGCGGTTATTCCTTTAGCCTACCTTCTATATACTATCCCTGCGGTTAAATATACGTGTCTACTAGGGTAAGGTTAATTAGTAGTTCGTAGCTTAGGTACGGAGCTTATCCTATAATGCGTCCCTATCTAGTCGCGTTACTATCCTACCTAGTATAGGCCAGTTCTGGTTTAAGGAACCCTTTTACGGGTATATATACCCTTTATAACTACTTACGCGGGTATATACTACTCTTAATACCTTCTACGATTACGCTATCCTAACTATTCGCAATAATACTATAGCTAAGATTAATGAGGCTATCCTTATGCGGCTCAATAGCTCCCTAAGGACCTTTTTTTTATATAGGTACTAGAGCAAAGTAGAGAAGAAGATAATGGTAACGTTATACTACCGCCGCTAGAGCTTCTATAAACATTTAATCCTAGTAGCTTACCTCTATTAAAGCTTTCCCTTAAGGTAGGGGCACCTATAATTCTTTTACAGAACCTCTACCCTAAGGAGGGCCTCTATAACGGCCCCCGTATGGTTATTACGCGGCTAGGCCGGCGCTATATTAAAGCTTAGATGCTTAGCGGTAGCTTTTATGGGCAGCTACGGCTAATCCCTTATATTAAGCTTACCTCTACAGATAGAGAACTGCCGTTTATTATTAGTAGAAGGCAGTTTCTAATCCGACTATACTTTGCTATAACAGTAAACAAGTTATAGGGGTAGTCTTTTAACTTTATCAGTGTTAATTTACGTATACTAGTCTTTACCTATAGGTAGTTATATATTACGCTATTAAGAGTAACGGATATATATAGGCTTTCGCTATTACTGCCGCAGGGAAGTAATACCGCTACCGCTACTACTACTAATATTATATATCCAGAGGTGTTACTACCCGTTACGGGCTAAGACATAGGGGATAGTATAGCAGCGGTGGCAGCAGTAGGGCAGTAGTAGGGTAGTAGTAGGGTAGTAGTAGGGCAGTAGTAAGGTAGTAGCAGGGTAGTAGTAGGGCAGACTAAGTTTAGAAAGCTAAAAGCCCGCCATAGTATCTATCTAGAGGTTTTGCTTTCGTAATAAGGTATATTATTTTATTATATAACTACTTCTATAGCTGCCCTATAGGGCTAGCAAAACTTTTATAAATGCCCTATAGGGCCTAGTAAACCCCCCCCCTCTACCTCCTCTTTACCCCCCCTCCCCTACTCCTTATTCTTATCCTCCGA
>Ga0307515_10020420_pt1 | contig 11819 bp, 10 predicted proteins | sample 17_EM_MG_FD_194513 | JGI IMG/M metagenome (GOLD analysis project Ga0307515, IMG submission 194513) | Populus trichocarpa ectomycorrhiza microbial communities from riparian zone in the Pacific Northwest, United States - 17_EM | ecosystem: Host-associated > Plants > Roots > Unclassified | place...
AATATCCCAGTTTCATCATCAGATATAGCGCCCACCAATGGAATTGTACATGTGCTAGCTCAAAGTGTATTTAACAGCAGCGGTATGCTTGTAGTTAAGCATAAATTTGGGTTCAATGTCAAAACATTTAGTGACAAGGTAATTGCAGATGGTATTTTACCTGCAACTCCATAAATCTTATTTTAATTTATTATATAGATATGAATTATTTTAAACATAAACAGACAAGGCACCTAGGCCAATTATTGTTAGTATTGTTAGTACTAGGGTTATATTCTTGTAAAAAAGAAATCATTGGAGAAAACCCTTATGGTGGTGGTAAAGAACCCTTAGGAATTAAGTTTGGTGCAGCTTTACCAGATCCAGAAGTAGCTGCTCCTGGAAGCGAAGTTAATGTAAGCATTAGGGGCTTAAAGAAATTCGAAAACAACTATAAGTTTTATGTGAACGAGGTAGAAGCTACAGTGGTGGCCTTTACAGATAGTACAGCAAGAATTAAAGTGCCTAATGATGCAAGTAGTGGAGGGATGTCTGTTATTAGTGAGGGACAAACTTTTTTCGGGCCATTGTTAAGAATTGAGGGGAAAGTGAGTGTAGATGGCTCTTTTCTAGCGCCAGTAGGTTCAAACTCAACGATTTTTGATATCATGCGTTTACCGAATGCGAATTACTTGCTTACTGGTTCTTTTAGCGATTTTGATAATAAGGGGAATGTTAACATACCAATAGGTGCAATTGCACAAATAACTTCTCAAGGAGTTTATGCCACTTCATTAAATTTTGGAAAAGGAGCTTTGGGTTCAATCTATAGTGCTAATCGTTTAAGTAGTGGCAAATTTTTAATCTCAGGTTTCTTTGGGAGTTTTAACTCTACAAGAGGAAAGAGAATAAATATAAACAGTATTGCTACATTAAATAGCGATGGAACATTAGATAGTACAATTATCGATGTCATTAATCCAACACCAATTGATTTTAAAAAGAATAAAGATACTGTGCCTACTTTCAATGGAGGTGTGGCAGGCTTCATTAGAAAATCTTTTGTATTTAATGATCGCATTTATGCAGTTGGAAGGTTTGAAAATTATGTAAGGGTATTTTATGATCGTTCTACTTATGATACAAAAGTATACGATGTAACTCGTGTAAAACAAATGGTTTGCATGAAGATGGATGGTGCAATGGACTCTACTTTTCACTTTGACATGGCTACCAAACAAAGCCCAGCGGCAGGTAATGGCGAAATTACAGATGCCATTCAGCAAGCAGATGGTAAATTAATTTTGGTTGGGGCTTTTTCTACTTTCAATGGTTTGGCTGCTAATCGTATTGTACGAATTAATTTAGATGGAAGCGTAGACCAAAGTTTTAACGCAGGAGCTGGTGCCGATAATAACATTACTTCTATAACCTATAATGCAACCACCAATAAAATTTTAATTACAGGTGCATTTACAACTTATGGTGGCAGTGCAAAAAAAGGTGTTGCCATGCTTAATGCCGATGGAAGCATAGACAATTCATTTAATTTCGGAGCAATTGCTTCTGGCGTGGCTACTTATGCATCACAATTAAACAATGGTAAAGTAATTGTAAGTGGCAATTTCAAAACTTATAACACGGTAATTCGTCAAGGTTTTATGGTCTTAAATGCAGATGCATCTTTGGCAGCCGGTTACAATAATACAGGTCAGTTTACGGGTCAGATTTATAAAGTTATCGAAACCACATCGTCATTTGGCAACCCTGCGGTAATACTAGTGGGATCTATCCAACGCTTTGATAACAAGAAATTTGGAAACATTGTAAGAGTAGAACTTAAAAATTAACGCTTAAAAATATTTAACATGAAACAACTAAATAAAAAGCAACAGTTATTAGCAGTAAATGGCCTTGGCATTATCTGTTTATTACTGATTATCCTGTTCGGCTCTTGCAATAAGGATTTTCCTAATACACTGAGAACTGATTATCCAAATGACACGGCAGGTGTTAATTTGAAGGAACGTAAAGTCCTTTACATCATACTAGATGGTGTAAGAGGCAATGCATTAAAAACTTTAAACCCACCAAATCTAGCTCAAATCGTTAAAAAATCGATTTTCACCTATGATGGACTTTCGGATTTCCAAACTAATGCAATGACCAATGCTGGAGCTTGGACAAATGCCATTACAGGAGTAACTAGTGATAAGCACAAAGTGTTAAGCGAAAATTTTGCAGGTAATCAGATTGCTACTTTTCCTTCTCTCTTTACAAGGTTGAAACAAGTAAAACCAACTTTAAGAACTACCTCAATTGCAGCAAGTAAAATATTTAATGATAATTTGGCTATCGATGCAAGTTTAAAGGTTAATTATGAAAATGATGATGCAAAAGTTAAAGATGCTGTTATTGAGGAATTAAAAAGACAAGATGCGGCAGTAGTTCTTGCACAATTTCATAGTGCAGAAATTGCAGGGGCAGCTGATGGGTACACTGACAATACTACATCTTATAAAAATGCAATCACCACTTTAGATACTTACATTGGTAATATAATGGACGCATTACAACAACGTTCTACCATTGTTAAAGAAGATTGGATGGTGGTTATTGCATCTAATAAGGGTGGTACCGTTCCTGTTGATCCAGGCTCATTAGGCTTAGGCGCTTTTAGTGATCCAATTAGAAATAGTTTTATTATTTTCTATAATCCCCGTTTTGTAAGCCAAATTACTCCTAGACCTGATATAAGTAATCTACCTTATGCGGGTATTGGACCAAAGTTTAATCTAGCTAATGCCGCAGTGCAAAGCGACCCTGATTTTTTAAACTTAGGTTCAAACAAAGAAGCAACCATACGTTTTAATATCCGTTGGGATGGAAGTACAGGAAATTCAGGTTATCCTGCAATTCTCCAAAAAAGAGGAGTTACTAGTGGCATTACAGCAGGAGTACCTGGATGGACCTTTATAAAAGATGATGGTGGGATTATTACTTTCAATGTAAGTTTTAGAGGTAGTACTGGTAACATACAAGCGAAAGGGCCAGTATCACAAAAGTTAGATGATAAATTGTGGCATTCTGTTGTGGTAAGAATTTATAACAATGGTGCTAACCATGTAGCTAGTATGTTTGTTGATGGTATAGCTGCACAAACTCCAAATCTGACTATTAATGGAGACTTAAATACTACATCACCTTTAACCTTTGGAAAATATAATAATGTTGATTGTATGATTACTGAGTTTGCCGTTTATAACGTGGCCATTCCAAATGCAGATATAATTGCAAACAGTAAAAAAACACCATTAACACCAGCAACTGATCCATACTATAATAATTTAATCGGATACTTTAGAGGCAATGAAGGGTCAGGGAATCAAATTAAGGATGTAACTGGAAATGCTGCACCTATGAATTTAATTGGTACAGCTAATTGGACAAATTTTTCAGATTCTTCGCCAAATATTTCTCCACTTCTTTCAAGCGCAACTTTTGGTGTGGTCATCAACAATGTTGACATTCCTTATCAAATTTATCAATGGCTTGGCGTAATTGTCCCTAATAGTTGGCAGTTAAATGGTAAGACTTGGAAGCCAACGTATACAGATGTTCGTAATAATTAATTAAAAACTAGAATCAAGAATATGAAATCAACTAGATTTTTAAACTATATCGCCATTTTACTAGTGGCAGGTGGTTTTACAGCTTGTAAAAAATATGGAATAGCAGTAGATGATGGTTATGATGATGCATCACAGAACCAAAAAAATATAACTGTTGATACCAATATGGCAAATATTGACAGGTCTGGTTATGCTAAAGCTCGTATTTTTCCGGGTTTAGTAGATCAAACAGAGCCTAGAGTAAAGGATCAAAAATTTACTTTAGATCTTAATTTTACACAACAAACAAGAGAAAATCTTCGAATTCAAGCAGCTCCACTGCCTCAATTTAGTATAGGATATTATGCCGCACCAGGCGAATTGATTAAGCTTATTGTGCCGGCTGGTGTAAATGGATTATATATGCAAATAGGTGGGCATACAGATAATTTAACAGGTAAGGTGCCTTTGTTGCGTGATCCTATCATTATTAATAGGCAACAACTGTATCCAGGAGTAAATTACATGCGCAACATTTACGGCGGTACTATTTACATTTACGCTAATTTTGCTATTAAAGACGCCACAGAATTTACCATATCTGGTGCATGTGTTTCCCCAGATTTTGTATTAGGCACAGATACACATGATGCCTGGAAAGCAAAAGTTTTAGCCTCTAAAGTTCCATGGTTAGAATTACGCTCAAAACGAGTTGTGTTTTTAGTGCCGCGTGATAGAATTGTAAGTCAGTTTACTAATGCAGCTGAGCCATTAACTAATGTTGCAGAACCATTGTCTTTGTGGAATACTGTGTTTGATGAAGATTACAATGGTTGGATGGGCTTATCTGATAATGCATCAGATATTAGGGATAGAAGTCCTCAAGGCCAATGGCGAGGAGTATTAGACATCCAATTAACTAATGGCTACGGCCACTCTGGTTTCCCATTTGTAGGCCTTAACGATACCGAATGGTTTAGTTCTTTTACTAGCGCAACCAGGTTAAAAACAAGTGTAAATACTTGGGGTTCTTATCATGAATTTGGCCACAATTGTCAGCAAGTTAATGTTTGGAGTTGGAGCACATTAGGAGAAACAACTAACAATTTATTCAGCTTTAAGGTAGCTAATAGAATTAATGCAAATTATAGTACACTGCATCCCGCTGTAACAAGTGGCTTTCCAAAAGCTATAGCTTATGCAAGTGCAGCAGGAGTGAAAAATTTTGATGCTGATGCTACTATGAATGACCCTAATACAGGGCCATTCTTTAAGATGACACCATTTGTGCAAATTTTTGAACTTTATGGTTATGGTGCAATGACAAAATTATATACTGAAGCACGTTATGCTCAACGTTTGGCAAATAATGATTTAGATAAACATGATTTTGTTTACGAGAAATTATCAGAATATTGCAATGCAGATTTAATTCCTTTCTTTGAAGCTTGGGGTATTTTAGTGAGTCCTCAGTCTCAAGCTAAAATCGGATTAAAATATCCTTTAATAACAAAACAAATCTGGACCTATAATCCATTAACTAAAACAGGCGGAACAGGAACTATTGTTTATACCAATAGTGTGGTATCGGTAAGTTCGCCAGCACAAGAAGGTTCATTTGCGGCTTTAGTAGATAACAATTTAACAACATATTATCACTCACAATATTCAAGTCCAACACCTGCACAAACCTTTCCATTTACTTTTATTATAAGTGCTGGTGCAAATATGCCAATTAAGGGTATGTATTTTAATGGTCGTGCAGGTACTAACCGTGCTGGTGATGCTAAAGAAATAGAGATTTTTAGTAGTAGAGATAATATTAACTACACCAGTGTAGGTACAACTACTTTGCCTAACACGGCTAATAGGTTCGAATATATTTTTCCGAATGGAAACATTAACGCTAAATTTTATAAAGTCGTTGTTAAGAATGGGTATAGTGCAAATCCTTATGTAGTGTTTGCTGAAATGAATTTAATTAAGCCATAAACATCAGTTATGAAAAAGATATTTTATCGCATTTTCCCATTGGCTTTATTAATGGGTATGGTTTACACAGGATGTAAAAAATATGATAATCCACCTCCTGTATTCGAAGAGCTTAAACCTTCGGTAAGTACGCAACGAAAAGTTTTAATCATCAGTATAGATGGCTTAACAGGTTCTGAGTTAAAAACAATAGCTCCAACCAACATCGAAGCGTTGAGAAAAACATCAAAATACACTTACGATGTGTTAAGAGGACAGGTTGCAAATGATGTTGCCAGTTGGGCTACAATGATTACGGGCGTGAGTTATAGCAAGCACTTAATTAAAGAAAATACATTTCAGCCTACTCCAAAAGAAAATTCTCATGAGGCACCAGCAGTTTTTAGAAATAGTTTCGACTATGTTTTACAGTATAAATCTGTAAAAACAGCTATGGTTACACCTTGGGCAGAACTAAGGAACTATGTTAAAGTAGTAGATTTTGCACCAGTAGTTAGCACCGATGTTGCGGTAAAAGACTCAGCAGTAAACATTATTAACACAAGTATACCTTTGGGTACAATGATTGTTAATTTTAGAGATGTACAAATTGCAGGTGCTAATGGTGGTTTTTTAGCCTCAAATGCAGTTTATAAAAGTGCAGTGTTAAAAGCTGATGAGTATGTAGGTAATTTAATTACAGCTTTAAAGGCTCGAAAAAATTATGCAACCGAAGATTGGTTGGTAATCGTAACCACCAATCACGGAGGAAGCAACGATGACCCTAAACCTGGGTTTTTAATTGCATCTAATAAAAATTTAAAAGAACAAGAGCTTAAGAAATCTGGATTTAACACAATTCTTTTCGCAGGTTCAAGCGTTAATGCTTCTGTGCCAAATGATAACGGATTATATGACCCGGGAGAGACCAAAGATTTTACAGTTCAAATGCAAGTGAAATTTAATGTGCAAACCTCATATCCGGGTTTTCTTTCAAAAGGAACTTCTATGATTGGTACTGCAATTACTGGTTGGATGTTTAGACAAGGTGGCTCGGGAGTTTCTGCAGCAGTTGGTGGTACTTTAAATGGTGGTGCTGGAAAGACAGAATATTCTGGAGGTAGTGCAGCAGATTTTGGTTGGCATACCATAACCTTAACCATGAAAATGGACAATGCTACTACACGAACATTAACCACTTATTTAGATGGAGTTCAGCAAACTACTGCAAATATTCAATCGAAAAGAAACCTGAGCTCTACGGAAAGACTAACTATTGGCTATAAAAATGTAGATAATGGAGGTACAGGTATTTCTTTTCAAGCAGCAGATTTATGTTATTTTAATACAGCGCTAGATGCAGCTACAATTTTGGCTAACAAAGGTTTAAAAGACATGACCAAACATCCTAACTATGCAAATCTAACCGGTTATTGGCCAATAGATGAAGGTGGAGAAGGTTTGCTAGCTAACAAAGCACCAGGAGGTTATGACATGGTTTTGAATGGTGCATTTACTTGGAAAGCAATGGGTACCGACGTTCCTGCTAGTGTAACTGCCGATCCAAATGCAGGAGCTAAATCTATTATTATTACGCCTGCAGCTGTTTCTGCTACCATGCTTTATTGGATGAATGTTAAAATTTTACCAGAATTTGGTATCGATGGAAACCCTTTCTTAAACCAATTTGAAATAGAGTTCCTTAAATAATAGTTTGATTGATTGCTTATCCCCTTCGCCATCTTTGGTGGCGAGGGGTTTGCTATCTACGCTCTCAACGCAAATTAAACACACACACACAATTAATGACTGTTTTAGCAGTCGCACACTTAATACACAATATATGTTTCAGGAAATCCTAGCTAGCTATGGTTTGCAATTCGACAATTTTAAGATAGAACCTTACGGCTCTGGACTTATTAACTACACTTGGAAAATTTCGGGTGTTGAAAATAATTACTTACTACAAAAAATAAATATAAATGTTTTTAAAGAGCCAACACGTATAGACGAGAACTTACTTGAATTAAGAAAGTTTTTGGATAAATATGCACCAGATTATTTATTCGTGTCGCCATTACCTAACAAAAAAAATGAAACACTTTTTGTCTTTAATGGAGAATACTATAGGATATTCCCTTTTATCAAAAACTCTACCTCATTAGATTTTGTAAAAACTCCTGAAGAAGCGTATCAAGCTGCAAAACAATTTGGCGAGTTTGCAAAAGAACTTGATGGATTTAATACTAAAAAATTGAAGTATACACTTGTCGATTTTCATAACCTTCCCCTTAGGGTAGCGCAGTTTAAGTTGGCTATACAAAGTGCTAGTGTAGAACGTTTGCTTGAAGCAGCAACTGAGATCAATGAATTAATTAAACTCGAGGCTATTGCAGAAAAATATCAGGAACTCATTCAAGCTGGTAGCCTAAAAAAGCGAGTTGTTCATCATGATACTAAAATCAGTAATGTTTTGCTTCATCAGCAAACAGGAGAGGGACTTTGTGTAATAGACTTAGATACTGTAATGCCGGGTTATTATATTAGTGACATTGGCGATATGATGAGAACTTACTTGTCAGAAGCAAATGAAGAAGAAAAAGATTTATCTAAAGTTGTGGTAAGGGAAGAAATGTTTTTTGCCATATATCGAGGTTACATGGAAGAAATGGGCAATGTATTGTCAACATCCGAAAAGGAGCAATTTATTTATAGTGGCCAATTTATGATTTACATGCAGGCACTAAGATTTTTAACAGATTTCTTAAACAATGATGTTTATTATCATACTACCTATCCCTCACATAATTTGGTAAGAGCAAAAAATCAACTTCAACTGCTAAAATCATATATGTCACTAGAGCATATTTTTGATAAGGTTTTCCAAAATAATTTACACACAATTTGATACCAACAATTAAAGCCACTCATACTAGTGGCTTTTTTGTTACCTCACCTGAAACTTTTCTCTGTACTGTGAGGGTGTCATCCCAACACTTTTTTTAAAGACTTTTCTAAAGGCTTTTGGGTCGCTATAACCAGAGTTGAAAATAATTTCAGTCATTTGCTGACCAGTTCTTTCCAACAGCTTTTTAGCAGCTGCAATTCTGGTTTGTTGCAAATATTCTATGGGTGTAATTCCAGTAACTTGCTTAAATCGTCTCACTATATTTCTCCTGCTAGAGGGAATATCTTTTATCAATTCTTCAATAGTGGCAACATCGTGGTAATTACTTTCTATTTTCTGCTGTGCAGAAGCAACCAATTCATCAGTATGATTACGTGATGGTTGAAAAGTACTGAAATAGGATTGTTTATCCCTGTCCATATCAATGGCAAAAACCTTGGCAATTTTTATCGCCATTTCATTTCCACAAAACTCCTGTACTAAATGCAATAACAAGTGGAAAGATGATGTTGCTCCACCGCTGGTATATAATCTTCCATCTTGGGTAACTGTTCGGTCAGCTTTTAAATTCACTTCCGGAAAAGCATTTGCAAATCCAGCGCTTGCGTCTACATGTGTAGTCGCAATTTTACCATTTAATAAGCCGCTTGCACCCAATAAAAATGCACCAGTGCAAAATGTACCAATGCAAGTACCGCTATGATATTGTTTAACTAAGTGACCTATGCAATTTCCATTTGCTTGCAAAGTTTCTTGCATATTGTCTGATGTAAAAGCTGGTATCAGAATTAAATCTAAAGCTTTAGCATCTTTTAAAGATTGTAACTGATAACCAAATGAATCCTTTTGTTTTTTAATGTTTTCATCAGCTGCCAACAAACTTATTTCAAAAGGCTTTTCATCTCCAGCAGTTGCATAAAATTTGTTAACAGTTTCAAAAACCTCAAGTATGGCAGCAACGCTTAATAGCTTATAATCAGTGCTTAATAAAATTCCTATTTGTTTCATAAAATCAACAATTGAGTACTAATATATAAATTTTGTCTTAAATGCCCCCCAAGGTTGACTTTAACAGCATTCATTTCAAGGCTAAATATGTTTTACCTTAGTGTAACCAAAAAATAAAACAATGGAAACAAAAACAGCAAGTAACAGAATGTATGCACTCATCACATTGTATGATATGCATACCAAATTCTTTCATCAAGCATTAGAAGGAATTTCTGATGAAGATGCAACTGAAAGATTAAATACTAAGGCAAATCACATCAAATGGTTAACAGGTAGCTTAATACAAGAAAGGTATGAGTTGGTTAAGATTTTTGGGCAAGATATAAAATCTGATGCCGATGAACTTTTTAAAGACCATAAAGGTATTCAGGATGATGCCATTTATCCTACATTGGATGCTTACAAAAAAGATTGGGATAAAGTTTCACCTATTTTAAGAGAAGAATTAATAAATGCCACTGATGAGCAATTGGATAAAGTTTTAGAATATCCGGGAATGAGTTTTCCTGTTTATGAAATGGTTTCGTTTGACATGTATCGTGAGGCAAATTGCATTGGTCAAATCGCTCTATGGCGTAGATTATTAAATTATCCAGGTATTAATTACATGTAATTTAAGGATGGAAAAAGATACAATCATATCAGATTTTAACGAGGTTTTTTCTGATTTAACAAATACTGTTGATGGTTTCGATTATAAGAGCTATAATGAAAATCCTTTTGAAGGAAGTTGGACACCAGCCCAAGTAACGCAACACATTGTTTTAGCAAGCGAAGGTTTTGTTAAGGTTTTAAATGCTGAAGTAAAAGATACTGAACGAGCAATTGATGAGAAAAAAGCTCAAATAAAGGCTATCTTTTTAGATTATGGCATCAAAATGAAATCGCCAGATTTTATTCTTCCTGAATTGAAGGAATATGACAAGGATAGACATCTTGAGAAGATTGCAATAATTCAAAAGGGAATTACAAAGGCAATTAATGATTTAGATTTAACCAAAACTTGCCTGGCATTTGAGTTACCTGGTATGGGACATTTAACAAGATTAGAAGCAGTTTATTTTGTTACTTATCATACAGAAAGGCACGCTCATCAACTCAAAGAAATTCATCGTTTTCAAAAATCGGCTTAACCTAAAATTTAACTTAAAATCTTATGACCATTTTATTTTCTATCCTCTTATTCATCGCCATACTAATAGGCTTCCTTTTATTCTTAGCAGTAATTATTAAAAAAGAATATGTTATTGAACGAGATATTACAATTAATAAACCTAATCAAGAAGTTTTCGATTATCTCAAAATAATGAGAAACCAAGAAAAGTATAATGTTTGGGTTATGAAAGACCCAAATGTTAAACTGGTTTATACAGGAACGGATGGAACTGAAGGTTTTACCTGTGCTTGGGAAGGTAACAAACAAGCCGGTAAAGGCGAGCAAGAGTTTAAAAAAATTGAAGAAGGGAGTAGTTTAAACATTGAATTAAGATTTGAAAAACCATTTCAAAATGTTGCACAAACTTATTTATCCATAAAAGCCATTGGACCAAACCAAACCAATTTAAAATGGCAAATGGTAGGGAGAAATAAATTTCCAATGAATTTGATGAACATAGTTATAGATGGGTTATTGGGCAAAGATTTAGAAAGAAGTTTAAGTAACGTTAAACAAATTTTAGAACATAATTAATAGAACAAAAATCAATAAAAATTAATGTCATGGTAGTAAATCCTTATGTAAACTTTAATGGTAATACCGAAGAAGTTTTTACCTTTTATAAATCAATTTTTGGTGGCGAGTTTGCTTTTTTGCAACGTTATCAGGATATTCCAAAGGAAGAGAATAATACAGAAGGTTGTGTGGAGGAAGTGCCAGAAGCTGAAGGCAACAAGATCATGCATATAGCCTTAAACATTGGTTCAACCATGTTAATGGGAACTGATGTGCCTTCTAATATGGAACAAGCTAAAATGGGTACAAATTTGTCGCTTTGCATTAGTACCGATACTAAAGCAGATGCAGATAGAATTTTTACAGGTTTAAGTGAAGGAGGAAAAGTGCAAATGCCAATGCAAGATATGTTTTGGGGCGATTATTATGGTATGCTAACCGATAAATATGAGGTGCAATGGATGATAAGTTTTAACCCAGCAAATGACGGTAAAAACGATAAGGCATAAAAACCACTCACAGAAATCTGTAACGATTAAGTGCATCAACTGTCTAAACAATGCACGTTATTTAGGCAGTTGATAAATTATTAAACAATAAGCAACATGGTTGAAGTTTTTAAAACAGATGTATCAAACTGTGATGATGCTGAAAAGCTAATTAATCA
>Ga0307515_10020421_pt1 | contig 11818 bp, 2 predicted proteins | sample 17_EM_MG_FD_194513 | JGI IMG/M metagenome (GOLD analysis project Ga0307515, IMG submission 194513) | Populus trichocarpa ectomycorrhiza microbial communities from riparian zone in the Pacific Northwest, United States - 17_EM | ecosystem: Host-associated > Plants > Roots > Unclassified | place...
AAGTTGCTATCACGTACCGCCGCGGCACTAGCGTGGTAAGGAACCTTAAGTTCCTTACCCCTTTCTTTAAGAAGAATAATAATAATTATCATACTATCTACAAACCGTAGCTACGTGATATCCCCCTTGTGTAACTAATACCTTAGATACTGCTCTAGTGTCTAATTTAACCTTTTTATCTAACTATCTGTCTGCGGATAATATGCGGTAGAAGTTACTACTTTAACTCCTTATTCCGCTAAGAATACCTTTTAAAATACTACTATAAATCTTAGATCTCTATCTAATATAATTTTGCTTAGTGCTCTATATCTTATAAACACTTCCTTAATATAAATTCTAGCGATATCTTCTACTAATATTTCTTCCGTATAGGCTATAAAGTATCCCTACTTTATAAGCTTATCTACTATTACTAAGATCGCGTTATAATCTTGCCTAGTAATAGGATCTCTTAACTTTAGTAACTTAATAATAAAGTCCTATAATATAACCTCTCACGGTCTCTTTAGTATTTTAATAGGTTGTAGCCCTCTATATAGCTTATACCTTATTAGTTTATTCCTTTAGTAATCTAGATACTTCTTAGTAACCTTTCTAGCTATCCTTTAGATTCCGTTAATAATATACTCCTCCTAAAGTCTTAATACTAAGCCCGTAGCTCTATTATGTCCTTATATTAGTCCCTTATAGAAATCTTCTATAAAGTGCTCTGCTATACTTTTTAGGATATACTTTATTTTTTAGTTTTTATATATATCCGTCTATAGATCTTCTAGCTATGTTTTTAGAATTCTTTATACCTAAAAGCTCTCTAGTATCTTATAAACTTCTTTTAGCTTATTTTCCTAAGTTACTATAATTTTTAGATAATTATACCTAATTAATCTATCTGTGTTTTTTCGTAGTAAAGCCCCTAATAGCTTTTTATTATTTTATAGTTTAGCTTTTTAACTTAGCGCGTTGGCTCTTATATTGTCTATACCTTTAATATACTAAATCTTAAAATAGTATTCTATAAGTATCTCTACCCATTTAACCTGTTTTTAGTTAAGTTCCTTTATTATTAGGAACCTTATTAGGTTCTTATAATCCGTCTTAACTATAAATAGTTTCTCTATACCTTATAAGAATGCTTTTTATTTCTTTAATACTGTAACTATACCTAATAACTCCTTATTATAGATGTTATAGTTTAGTTCTAGTGGCGTTATCTTTTAACTATAGTATACTACTAGATGCTATCTATCTAAATGCTTTTATATAAAATATGCTCTTAGTGTAAAGTCTAATACATCTATTTCTATAACCGTTTCTAATCCTAGTTAATAGATCTTAAGAACTGGCTCCTAGGTAAACAACCTCTTAACTTCCTTAAATAGTTTTTATTACTTTTTCCCCTATGCCTATAGTTCTTCTTTCTTCGTTAGTTACGTAAATGGCTTAATATCCTTTAATTATTACGCTATAAACCTTCTATAGTAACTGTAAAACCCTAGGAATAATCTTAATTATATAATGTTCTCTAGTTTTTACTAATTCACTATAGCCTTGATCTTTTTTAGATCTATACTAAGTTAGCCTAGTTTAATAATAAATCCTATAAAATTAGTCTTCCTAGTAAAGAACTCGTATTTTTTAATTATTACTAGCATCTGTTTTTTTTTGTAGTCTTTTTAAGACCTATTTAACGTATTCTCTATATTCTTCCTTAGTTATTAAGTAGATAATGATATTGTTAAGATATACTATAATAAATTTATCTAAGTATTCTCCTAATATATTGTTGATTTGCTTTTAGAACGTTGCTAGTATATTTATAAGTCTAAATTGTATAACTAATAGCTTATATAGTCCTTTCTTTAACCTAAAGGCTGCTTTTTATTTATTGCCTTTTTTAATTCTAATTTAATAGTACGCCTATCTTAGATCTATCTTTATAAAGATTTACGTATTACTTATTCTGTCTTAGATTTTACTAATTAAGGGTAAAGGATACCTATCTTTTCTAGTAATGCTGTTTAACTGTCTATAGTTAATACACAGCCTTAGTTTGCCATTTTTCTTTAGTATAAATAGTACTAGATAACCTGCTAATGACTATAATGGTCTAATATATTCTTTTTATAAGTTTTCTTAAATAAACTCTTTTAGTACTCTACCCTCCTCTTTAATAAGCTTATAGATTAAAAAGAACCTTAGACTTATTCCTAGTTTTAATTTTAATTTATAGTTTTATGCTATATACTTTAATAGCTTTTTACTTTTTGGTAACTATAGTTTCTTACTATACTTATAGTATCTTTTTGGTATATAGCTTAACCCCTTTTCTATTTCTTTATAGGTTGCCCCTACTTAGTACTATACTAACTTAGTTTATTATTGCCTTTTATAGCGTTAAGTATCTTTAATATTAACCTAACCTATAACCTAATTAATTTTTGGATTATATTTCTGTAACTAAGGCATTCCTAGTACTGCCTTATTATTCCCTAATAGTAATATATTAAAAGACATTATAACTTATCTTCCTTTAATGGTTAACTAAATTGGTCTTATTTTAAGATTAATAATGCCCCCTTTATAGGCTATTGGATCTCCTGAAATTATTACTAATAGGTAAGGATATTCCTTTTTCCGGTATAGTAACCCCATTTTTTTTAACTACTGCTAGCGAGATATGGTTCCTTATTGCTCTACTATCTATTAATGCCTTAAACTATTAATCTTGCCACTTAATTTGTAAATTTAGGTGCCGTCCTTAAATTCCTTTAAGGGTCTAAGGCTTTATTACTAGTTCCCTTTAGTCCTATAAGCCTCTACTTTTCCTAACTATTAGCTACTAGATCCTATTTATACTTAGTCTAACTTAAGCCAATACTTAGTTCGCTTTTTATCTTTAATATACTATAGATAGGTATTCTCTAGATATTCCTACTATTATTATCCGTCTAGGTATTCTTCTATAAGAAATCTTCCTAGCTAAAGTATTAAGTCCCCTTATTCTTAAACTTCTACTAGGTGCTAACTATATATATACTTAACGTTTTAATATTTCGCCTTATCCGTTATCTAATGCATTTTTATTAAACACCCCCAATTTTTATCCCTTAGTGCTCTATATATGTTATATATATTATCCACGTATACTATTTATAATAGTATATAATATACTTAGTGTCTTAGGTTAACTCTTAGCTTATTTTTATCCTTAAGTTTAAACCTTTCTTATATTAATCTGAGTATTATAACTTTATTTACGGGTATTAAGATTTATCTCTCACTTTTTTAGTCCTCTAATTACTTTTCTAGATCTTTTAATGTTATAATTAAGGCTCCTTTAATATAAGTTATAGCCTTTTCCGTAATTAGGTGGTCTTGGATAACTTTCTCATCTATTTATATATAGAAATCTTCCTATTTATTATTATGTCGTTGCCTATACCACTTTTAGTACAGCCCCTTAAGTGTATACAGCGTATCCGTAAAGAAGTATCTCTTTATTACTATATTATAATAGCCCTTTATATATTGTTTTTCAACCCTAATTAGAATCCCTAGATCCTCTTCTTCTTCTAGTTTAGTAAGCTACTTAGCTCTTAGTATGCCTGCCTTAGGTCTATTAGTAATTCTTTATATGGGTGCTCTGTCCCTTATATAACCTAGTATACTAGATCTCTTCTTTAGTTTCTGCTCTTACTATAAGGTGATTCTTGCTTTAAATTCCTCTATAGTTTCCTTTCTTTTGCGTTTTATAAGTAGATCCTTAAAGTCTTCTTGCTTTTTAATCTTGGTATTAAACTCTTAATCTTTAAGCTAAACTCTTTGTTTATTTAGTAAGTCTTTTAAGTTTATATACTTATCTCCTAGTCTAACTGCTATTTGTATTGTAGATTCTTTAATCTATAATAAAGCCTTACGCTTCTTACTTGTAGGTGTCCTTATTTATACTCCAAATTCTTAGTTCCTTAGATTCTTTAATCTTAAGCTTACTTCTAACTTAAGCTTGGCTCCTACCTTAGTTTAACTAGGCTTAGGTATTTTTATCTTATCTTAAGAATCTTAAATCTCACTTATCTTATTTTAAGAGTCTTATATTATAGGAAACTTTTATCCTAAGCTTATTTATATATCTTTAAACTAAGCCGCTGCTCTGCTTTATTGGTTTTCATCTATTATAGGTTTTTAAGCTGTCCTTATTCTGTCTTTAGAGTCTTAGATCTCTCTTATCTCGTCTTAAGAATCTTAAGCCTTTAGCCTTTTGCCTTTATTAAGTAGTGAATTAGCACTAGCAGTTGTCTACTTGCTTAATCTCTATAAGATACTCTTTCTTTTATTTTATAAAGCGATAGATGCCGTATCTAACGGTGTTATAATGCCCGTTACTAAACCTTACTCTATAGCGGTCTTAGTCTCTACTTCTATAATTGCGTCATTAAGGTTCGGATACCCCTAGTTAGTTCCTTTAATGTCCTCGTCACTATTAATTAATAAGTATTCTAACTCTATTATTATTGTTATTAATTATTATCCGTATATTACTATAATATCTTAATCTAGCTTATAGAGTTAATCTTATTCTTTATCTAACTCTTTAGTTCCTCTAAGTCCTTTTAACTCTAGCTTTTATAGCTAATAGCTTATACTATACTTAGTATCTTTATAAATTTAGTATATATTATTATAATAAAATATAAAACTGTTAATTAAACACTCTTTTGTTCCTTGCAGTACACTATTATCCCTCTATATATATATATTGGCTGCTAGTCTGGTTCCCTTTATTATATAGTAACTCTAACTATCTTTATAATCCCTTATAAAGTAACTTTATTTCCCACAATTTATATAAGCTCTATTTTTAAACTATTGACTTTACTATAGAGTCCGCCTAAATGTTTTCTACTATTAAGATCCCTGGTTTAGCCTTTACTCCTTAGTCCTATAATTACTAAATCCTTAACCTCTAGGTTTTTATAGTTTCTTACTTCATCTCTTATAGGTTTCTTTAGTACCGCTTAGGTCTATTAGCTCTACGCTATACTATAGTTTTTAACTTAGCTTTAGTTATTACGTACTTTACGTCTTATATAACTATAGAACTCTATCCTAACCTTGCTTGGTCTATTCCCTTTAGTAAATCCTATTATTAATTCCCTTAGGGTGTCCGTATCTTTTATTAGAATAATTACGTCCTAAACTTTAGCCTTAAGTCCCTATTTATACTATGCCATAAGCGCCCTATTATTCCACTTAACTTATATAGCTAGCGTTTAAAACTATATTATATACTCTATTACTAAAGTTTATTACATAATATCTTAGAGTTTTCTTTCCGCTGTGGTTACTGCCTCTAGATCTCCGAATATTTATATAAGTTACTTTATAAACCCCTCCTAACTTAAGAATATAAACCGCACCTCTTAGTTAGTGGTTATTATTCTATTCGCCTATATTTCTATAAGGTAAGGCTTAAACTACTTAAGTGCTCTTCCTAATAGGAATAGTCCTACATAAGCTATTTAATCTATAGGTATTGCCAGCTTTGCTCCTTCCTATATAACCTTAAAATACATTTACGTAAGGAATCCTTTAAGCTTTAATCTCTCTCCTAAGAATCTTTTAATTAAAGGTAACTTAACCTTTACTACCCCTATCCCGTTAATCTTTTATTTAAGTATTACATTATTCTCTATTAACTAGTCAACTATCTCTTATAGTTGTCTAACCGTTATAGGTTGCTATAAGTTAGTATCTACTATACTAGTGTTACCTTCTAACCTTAAAGCAGTTGCCGCCGTCAATGGCGTTGTGGTGGCTACTTTTAGTGGCATATTGTTTGACTTATTAAAACTATAACTAGGTAGTGATTGTGTAACGGAACCTTATAGTAAGTACTATAATAGGCTCGTTAATAGGCTAGGTGTGTAGGTATTATAATAAGTTAATAATATAATAATAACTGGTGGAGTGGTTTCTTAATAGATTAGCTCTAATTGTATTCTAAGAATTACTATAAGGAAGGAACTATCTAGGTAGGGACTGAGGGTCCTTAAATACGCAACCGTACTCCTATGAAATCCTTCTTATATGTGATGTACGTATGCTCTATCTACTCTATTATAGATTTTATAGATTACACAGATTATATAGATTACCTTACGTGACTTATACTACCATTCCTCGTTATATGGTTCTACCGGTTCCATCTTAAACCGTGCCTATATTAACTAACTAGCTTCTTTTAACTCCTTTCTAAGTAGTCGTAACATTGTACTTAAAGCGTCCGTAATAATCTAGACGGATGGCATCTAGTAGTATATTATAGTTGGAAAATAATACTACTAGAACTAAACTATAATATCTATAATAAGAAGTTATTAGGTATAGTTACAGCACTAAAGAAATAAAGAGCATTTTTATAAGGTATAAAGAAACTATTTATAGTTAAAATAGATTATAAGAACCTAATAGGATTCCTAATAATAAAGGAACTTAATTAAAGATAGGTTAGATAGGTAGAGATGCTTATAGAATACTATTTTAAGATTTAGTATACTAAGGGTATAGACAACACGCGAGCCGATATATTAAGTTAAAAGGCTAAACTATAAAATAATAAAAAGCCATTAGGGGCTTTACTGCGAAAAGATATAGATAGACTAATTAGATATAATTATCTAAAAATTATAATAACTTAGGAAAAAGAGTTAGAAAGAGTCTATAAGATACTAGAAAGCTTTTAGGTATAAAGAATTCTAAAAGCATAGCTAGAAGATTTATAGTTAGATATATATAAAAACTAAGAAGTAAAATATATCCTAAGAAGTATAGTAGAGCACTTTATAGAAGATTTCTATAAGGGATTAACTTAAGGACACAACAGAGCTACGGGCTTAGTATTAAGACTCTAAAAGGAGTATATTATTAACGGAACTTAAAAGATAGCTAGGAAGGTTACTAAAGAGTATTTAAATTGCTAAAGGAATAAACTAATAAGGCATAAGCCGTATGGAGGGCTATAACCTATTAAAATACTAGAGAGACTATAGGAGGTTATATTATAGGACTTTATTATAAAATTACTAAAGTTAAAAGATCCTATTACCGGATAAGATTATAACGCGATCTTAGTAATAGTGGATAAGCTTATAAAGTAGGGATACTTTATAGCGTGTATAGAAGAAATCTCAGCGGAAAATATCGCTAGAATTTATATAAAAGAAGTGTTTATAAAATATAAAGCATTAAGTAAAATTATATTAGATAGAGATCTAAGATTTATAGCAGTATTTTAGGAGGTATTCTTAATAGAATAAGGAGTTAGAGTAGTAACTTCTACCGTATATTATCTGCAGACAGATGGTTAAATAGAAAGATTAAATTAAACACTAAAATAGTATTTAAGGCACTATATTAATTACGTATAGAATAATTAGGTATTACTATTACTAGTTATATAGTTTATATATAATGTAACACCTTAAGAAGAAATAGGTACTTTACTATTTAAGGCGAATTATAAATATAAGCTAAGGATATTATTATTGCTATAATAAGTAAAGAAGCTAAGTAGCACAGCTAAGTAGAGAATAGAGACTTTAATAAATCTTTATATAAACCTTATAGAAACAGCTAAGGTAGTATAATAGAGAATAAAAAAAATACTATAATGCTAAGAGATCTAAGGGACTAGATCTTAAGGAGGGAGATAAAGTATAGCTACTATACAAAAATTTTAAGAGTTAACGACTAAGTAAGAAGTTAGACTATATTAAACTAGGACCTTTCGAAATTATATAAAGGATTTTACTAATTATATTTAAGTTAAACCTATTAGCTAAGATAAAAAATCTACCCTATATAGTATATTGTAATGCTAGAGCTAGTATATAGGAATATTAAGCCACTAGTTTATAAAGAAGACACGTATAGAGGATAAGAAGAAGATAAATAATAAGTTTTAAGGATTATTAGTTATAAGGATATTAACAATAAAATATAGTATAAAGTAAAGTAGATAGGCTATACTAAAACTACCTAAAAGCTACTAGAAAATTTAAAGAACGCTATAGAAAAGGTATAGGAGTATTAGAGGAAAATAGGTTAGGCAATATTAATAAAGAAAGATTGCTAAAAAATAAGTTACTTAAGGGGGACCTAGGAAGAGCGACTGCTAAACTACTTAGATATTACGGGACGTGGGGCAGTAGCTACAAAGCGTATATATTCAAGGAGTCTACAAGATGTTGCGCGATCGATCGTAAGGGTCGAGGGCGTAAGGAGGTGATATACCTACGCGTAGCTGACATAAGCTGTACGCGAGGTGTACGCGAGAGCACGGGGCTCTCCTATAGAGGCCCCTACGGTGGGGTTCCGTAACACTACCCCCCCTCTTATAGAGGCGGAGCTCCGGCGACGCTGTGGTTACTATATACATATAGAAGAGACACTTAAGGTATAGAAAAGAAGAAAAGGGGGGTATTACTAAAGGCTTAAAATAATGTTATATAATAGGGCTTAGCATCTAAAAATCCAACTAATTAGATAACTTTAACCGCTAGTTAAAGTTCCTAAATATCTTAACAATATTCCGGTTACGTAATCGCACTTTACCGTAATCTAACGGCAATTTAACGGCAATTTACCCTTATATAGTAATGTATAACGGTTTAACTCTATAAGGGCTCCTATAGAGAATTAGGTATAAAGTCTCTACTTAGGCCCAGTTTCTATGGGTTCGCGTAGTAAAAGTCACTAATTAGATCCTTTACATTTTTAAAGTCTTCCCATAGTTACTATTCTGGCTAATCTATATTAAATTCTATATATATAGCTCTATAGTAGAGCCATCGTCCTCTACCTTTACTAAAGTATTTAGAGTTAATAATTTGTTTAACGGTCCACTCCTTATAGTTCTCGTCTTTATTCTCGTCTTGGATTAGTACTAGTAGGGGTTTAGGCTATATCTACCCTAGTAAGGGGTTAGGCTAATAGAGGTATAGTAGCTATAGGTAAAATACGGACTATATCCTGTAAGTGGCTAGGGTAGGCGGGAGTTCTAGCTTATATACGGCTCCCCTATTAATAACTCGTTTAATTAAATAGGGGCCGAGGTTCTTATAATTAAGTGACTTTATAGGCCTTTACGTAGAGATATTATGTGCATTTAGCTATACCTAGTCACTAACACGCATCTCTAGTAGTAGCGTTCTATAACAGTTAGCGAAGTAGGCCTACTTTACTTAAGCCTAGGCCATTTCTCCCTTACAGTAGTTAAGTAGATTTTTTATATAGTCTATATGCTAGTCGGCAAGTAGCATCTTAAGGCGTTTTCTATATGGCAGTTTCTTATTAATAGGTTCTAGTAGCTCTATACTAGATTAGAGGTAATAACCCTTATTCGCGAAGAACAGGGTAAGTCCTATAGTGGTTAAGACGTAGTTATTTACTACAAATTTACCTAGTAGGAGGTAATCCACCCAGTTATCTTAACTATAGGCGACTACCTATTATAGGTACGCTTTTATACTAGCATTAGCGTTTTTTAGTTACCTAGCAGTTTTATAATAAAAGGATATAGACATCTTAACGGAGATGCTAAGGCGTTAGCAGATTCGTCTCTATATATTAGAGTTAAATTATATACCTCGGTCGGACGTAATTAAGTTAGGTAGCCTATATAGTCGGTAAACTTCGCAAAGGAAGGCATCAGTAACGTCGCTAACGGCTACGCCTTCGGTTAGGACGTAGTGGCGCTCTTTTATAAGTCAGCATATTATTATAAGAATGTTCTTATAGGTACAGCCGTGTCGTTTATAGGGTAGTAGGTCAATAACGAAATCTATAGCGATATCTACCCATCGTCATATAGGTACTAGTAGAGGGTATAGTAGTCCTTAGTACTTTGTATTAAAGGCCTTAGCGCGCTTATAACTATAATAGGCGCCTATAAAGCGTTTAACTAAGTCTATTATTTTTGGCCAGAAGTAATATTGGCTAAGAAGCTCGTAGGTTCCTCCTCTGCCTAGGTGGCCGCTTAATTAGAGGTTATAGGCTATTTAGATTAATTGCCGTTGTAAATTTTCTAAATTAGGGATAAATAGGCGGCCTCTATAATAGAGCCTATTCTCTTTTACTTCTAAGGCTACTATATTAATCTGGCCTAAGCTTTAGAGGTTAATAGGCAGCGTATAAGCGCTAGCGGTCTTTACGGTAATAAGTTAATATAGTAATAGGTTAACAGAGGCGTTATATACCGTAGTAATAAGCTTATTAATTTCGGGAGGTAACTTTAGTTCTGTAGTATAAAGCTAGGGTATAGTTAGCTCTATTATAGGTAGTATGCCTAAGGCTAAATTTTATACTTTTAGGATCGTCTATTGTTAGAACTAATTATAGGGGTTATCTTTAGACTAAGGAAGGTCTTATAAGCGGCGTATTAGGCTATTAGGTTTAGTACCTTATACTCCTAGTCTATATATAATTTTAAAGTTAAAACTAGAGAGGAACTCGTTCTAATATGCTTAGCGTTGGTTTAGCTACTTTATAGTTATAAAGTACTTAAAATTGCGATGGTCCGTAAGGACTTTAGTTGGCTAGTTAGGCTCTACTAAGAAAAGTTCTAGTTAGAATTCTTTAAACGCTTATATAATTATAAGGAGTTCTTTATTATAGATCTTATAGTTATACTCTTATAGTATAAGCTTAGACAAGTAAAATGCGACTAGGTAAAGGAAACCGTTATCACCTATTTAGGAAAGGACGCCTGCGTTAACGTAGTCTAAGAAGTCGGTTTTAAGGTAGAGTTATTATCCTAGTGTAAAGTAAGCTAGGACAGGTGCTTTAGTAAAGGCATTTTTAAGGTCTTAGAACGCCTTCTCGTATTTAGGCATCTAGGTAAAGCGTAAGTGCGTTTTTCTTCCTTTTACAGAAAGGCCCTTTATTCGCATTATTGCTATAAGTAGTGCTACTACGCCTAAGAAGTTATATATGAATTTCCGATAGAAGTTAGCGAAACTAAGGAAGGCTTATATATCCTTAATGCAGTTAGGGGCTTGCCATTTAGTAATTATATATACCTTCTTAGGGTCCATACGGACACCCTTAATGGTAATAATTAGTCTAAGGTATTTTACTTCTATGACTAAGAATTCGTATTTCTTTAAATTAATATAAAGTCCTACGTCCCTAAGGCGCTGTAAAACCTTTTAAACGTATTTAGTATGCTTAAAGGGGTTATCGCTATAAATAAGTATATTATCTAGGTACGCAGAGCAGAAGTCGTTAAGGTAATCCCGTAAGGCGTTATTAATATAGCTTTAGAAGGTACCTAGGCCGTTATATACGCTAAAGGGTATAATGGTATATTTAAATTGGCTAAAGCGTAATGCGAATACGGTTTTCCATTTATTACCTTCCCGTATTTAGAGATAGTTAAAGGCGGCGATAATGTTAAGCTTAGTATAGATTTTGGCTTAACTAAGCCGCTTAAGGGTCTTATATATAAGCGGTATTAGGTATCGGTTTTTAATTATAATAGCGTTAAGTCCTCTATAGTTAACGTAGAATTAGATACCTCCTTTTAGCTTCTTAGCGAGAAGGATAAGGGCAGCTGCTAGTAATATACTAGGACGAATAAATCCTTTATCAAGGTGCTCGTTAATATACTTTTTTATAACTAAAAGCTCGTCTTTTAATATTAGGTAGGGTCTCTTATAAGGTAGCATTTTTCCTTATTTAATATTAATGGTATAGTTATTAGGTTAATATAGGGGGAGTATATCTACGCTCTTTTATAAGCATATATTAGTAAAGT
>Ga0307515_10020422_pt1 | contig 11817 bp, 11 predicted proteins | sample 17_EM_MG_FD_194513 | JGI IMG/M metagenome (GOLD analysis project Ga0307515, IMG submission 194513) | Populus trichocarpa ectomycorrhiza microbial communities from riparian zone in the Pacific Northwest, United States - 17_EM | ecosystem: Host-associated > Plants > Roots > Unclassified | place...
GAGGTTTGTTTTGGACTTCAAAGGCGGCACAACAATAACATATTCAGATGATTCTTTTCAAGTAAAAATTTTATGCAACAATTATATCTTCTACTGTGACACATTAAAATTTAAAAAAAAAAAGAAGAAGAAGAAAAAGAAGAAAGTTTCAGGCTTAGCCCGATTTGGTTATAGGCTTATAGCATTTGAACCAGCCCAAAGTATACAAAGAATTAGGGTTAGGGGTTAGGGGTTAGGGGTTAGGAGTTAGGGCTTTGAATTTCTTTTAGACGGGGAGAAATCTTGTAAATATAAATACAGCAATTATAGTTCCTCACTGCCTCCCTAGACCCTAACTGAGTTCAACAGCGAACAGAATGGTTCACGTCTCCTTTTATCGGAATTGTGAGTTGCCTCTCAATCTTTTTTTATTTTTTTACATTTTCACTATAATTTCAACATATTTTGTTTTCTAATCAATCCCTGACCTCTTTTTTTGTTGAGTTTTAGCTCATTTTCTATCTTCTTTTCTTTGTAAACTATAAAGTAAATGAAACATGGAAAATTTGATGTGTATTATTTTATTTAGAATTCAGAAAATTCGGCTTCCATTTCTCTGTCCTCAATAGAGTTTAGCATCTGGGATTTGCATTTTAATCTTGATTTGATGATTTAAATGTACTTTGTTTACCAATAGAGTTTGGCGTCTAGATTTTGAATAATAGAAGTGAGATATTTGTTTTTCGCTGTCATATAGATGGGAAAACTTTTAAGAAGCCAAGGCATCCTAATGAGAAGGAACGTTTGGATGCCGAGCTAAAGCTTGTCGGAGAGTACTGAAATTATTCAAAGTCCAGACACCTGCTGAATATATATATATATATATTTGCATCATTTTGATATGCCTGCTGAATAAATTTTTAAAGATTAAAAAAAATATTATTTTGATATGTTTTTAAATAAAAAATAATTTAATCAGTAACAAGATTAATTTGATTGGTTAATCAGTGGTGCATTCGTGGCATGGTTGCCAATCAAGTTTCGGTTGAATTAGGTAATATGTCATTGAATTAGGTATGGTTGTGATTGAATTTAATTATATATTAAAAATAGATAATGGTTTTATATTATATACATTATATGATAATAAAAATGAATGAATAAAATTATGGAGAAGAAAAACTAGTTTTTTCTACATATTTATTCTTAGAAAAAAAAAAGGCTATGCGGCGTAGCTTGTGTTCATAGCTAGTCACATTTTATCGAAAATCAACTTTTATTTAAAATATTTCTAACAACACAATTTGAATTTCAAGACAAATTTATTAACTATGATTTAAAATAATATATTAACCTGGTATATTATTTATATAAATAGTTAAATTAATCTCGATAATTTAGTTATTTTGATAACTTTATTTTTTAAAATACTTTTTTTCTTTATATATAATAATTAAAATAAATATTTTTAATAATCATAATATTTTAAATTATGAGAAAATGTGTTTTTTAACCAAAATTTCATTTTTGTTATGGCTGAGGTTTGTTTTAGACTTCAAGGGGCGGCACAACAATAACATATTCGGATGATTCTTTTCAAGTAAAAATTTCATGCAACAATTATTTCTTCTACCGACACATTAATTTTTTTTTTTAGAATTATTATTTTTCATGTTTTGTGTCTTATTAAGATACTATAAGCCTTATTTTTAATCTGGGTAATTTTATGAAGAATTAGCATGCAAAAATAGAATTAGCTTGTGTTAGTCACATTTTATCAAGAATCAAATTTTATTTAAAATATTTTTAACACAATTTGGATTACAAGACAAATTTGCTAACTAAGACTTAAAATAATATATTAAATTGATTTATTATTTATATAAATAGTTAAACTAATCTCAATAATTTAGTTGTTTTGATAAATAGTTATAATCACAGTATTCACGAGTTTATTTTTTAAAATAATTTTTTTTATATATATAATAATTAAAATAAATATTTTTAATAGTCATAATATTTTAAATTATGAGAAAATGTGTTTTTTAACCAAAATTTCATTTTTGTTATGGCTGAGGTTTGTTTTGGACTTCAAGGGCGGCACAACAATAACATATTCAGATGATTCTTTTCAAGTCAAAATTTTATGCAACAATTATATCTTCTACTGTGACACATTAAAATTTAAAAAAAAAGAAGAAGAAGAAGAAGAAAAAGAAGAAAGTTTCAGGCTTAGCCCGATTTGGTTATAGGCTTATAACATTTGAACCAGCCCAAAGTATACAAGAATTAGGGTTAGGGGTTAGGGGTTAGGGGTTAGGGCTTTGAATTTCTTTTAGACGGGGAGAAATCTTGTAAATATAAATACAACAATTATAGTTCCTCACCGCCTTCCTAGACCCTAACTGAGTTCGACAGCGAACAGAATGGTTCACATCTCCTTTTATCGGAACTGTGAGTTGCCTCTCAATCTTTTTTTTTTTTTTACATTTTCACTATAATTTCAACATATTTTGTTTTCTAATCAATCCCTGACCTCTTTTTTTGTTGAGTTTTAGCTCATTTTCTATCTTCTTTTCTTTGTAAACTATAAAGTAAGTGAAACATGGAAAATTTGATGTGCATTATTTTATTTAGAATTCAGAAAATTCAGCTTCCATTTCTCTGTCCTCAATAGAGTTTAGCATCTGAGATTTGCATTTTAATCTTGATTTGATGATTTGAATGTACTTGGTGTACCACTAGAGTTTGGCATCTGGATTTTGAATAATAGAAGTGAGATATTTGTTTTTCGTTTTCATATAGATGGGAAAACTTTTAAGAAGCCAAGGCATCCTTATGAGAAGGAACGTTTGGATGCCGAGCTGAAGCTTGTCGGAGAGTATGGGCTCCGTGCCAAGAGGGAACTCTGGAGGGTTCAGTATGCTTTGAGTCGCATTCGTAATGCTGCTAGAATGCTTCTCACCCTTGACGAAACGAACCAACGCCGTATTTTTTAGGGTGAGGCGCTTTTAAGGAGGATGAATAGGTACGGGTTTTTGGAAGAGAGCCAGAACAAGCTCGATTATGTGTTGGCTCTCACTGTGGAAAACTTTCTCGAGCGCGGCCTCCAGGCTCTTGTTTTCAAGGCTGGTATGGCTAAGTCCATCCACCATGCCAGAGTGCTCATCAAACAGAGGCACATTAGGTATGCATAATAAATTCTTATGCTTACTGAGCTGTTAATCAATGCAAGTTAAAATTTTGGATGAAAGACGCAATACATTTGCAATTAAAGTTTCGCCTCTTTGATATTGATTATTTTTCCTGTTTGTCTAAACTTTGGGTGCTTTTCTTTACTCTTTTTGGCTGTGAAATCTTGTGATTTCAGAACTTGAGAATTCTGACCTCGAATGTAGTTATTTTACTCCTTTAGATTCTATATTTTGAAGTTTTGCCGCTCGATTGGTACTTGTTTGGCCCTGCAGGGTTGGGAGGCAGGTGGTCAATATTCCATCCTTCATGGTGAGAGTTGACTCGCAGAAGCACATTGATTTCTCACTCACAAGCCCCTTTGGTGGTGGACGCCCTGGTAGAGTGAAGCGAAAGAATCAGAAGGCTGCTTCCAAGAAGGCTGCTGGTGGAGATGGAGATGAAGAGGATGAAGAATGAGCTGTAATGTTCAGTGATGGTGATTTTCATTTAATGTTATAAATTTTGGTCAAGAGTTTGTATTGTTGATCTTTCAAGCTGTTTCATATCGTAAGATAAGATGTTTCTGTGGATTTTAACGTCATGGAGTTCTCTTTGGGATATGTTGTTAGCTGTCCTGGTTTTATGCCTTGAAGTAAATTTTTAGTTTTTATCCGCTCCCACCTTAGGATTTATTGCAGGTCGTTTTTTTTTTAAATTATTATCTCGATTCATGGATTTATTTTTATAGGCTTATCTAGTTATAATTAATGCGTTGAAAATAAATTGTTTTGAGATTCTGAGCAGTTGAAGAATTTTAGGTTGGGTTGAATTGTAAAATCAAATTAGGGCCAGTTATTATTTTTGTGAAGATTTTTTGCTGCTAGAATTTTAATTTAAGAGCTTCAAAAAAACAAAAAAAAGGGCTGGGATATCTGATTTTAAAATGTCATTTGCTCATAGTAGCTAGAATTCTATAACGGAGATAATCAAGTAGCTTCTGTTTCTTTGCATTAAACACATAATTGAATTTTAAACCGTAGGCATAATTTTTCTTAAACCTATTATTTTTAAACCACAATGCCAGACACGCTAGATTCGAAAGTGTGGACACCGACACAGGTGTAAATCTCAGTGAGAAGAAAGGATCTGATGCAAATAAGACAACCATTTTCGTGTTCGCTCCTAATTTGCTCTTCACTTGATCTCAAATTTGTACAAGAAACAAAAGTTTGCAAAAGTGCCGTATGATGTTCAACAAAGGTTTTTACAAAGCAAGAGCTTGGTCCTAGCATTCCTAAGAATGAAGAAAGTGAACAAGAGCTCACTTTCCAGTATTCATTGTGTGGAACATGCTTCAAGTTTAGGAAGAAGACTTCTCCAAGCATCTGCAATGCTATTTGCCAAGCGTACCTGTCCTTTTGCAAATTCATGGAAAGCAATCCCCATATCCAATGTTTTCTGTTCTTGAAAGCGCACTATCTCTTCGTTCATCAGTCTCACAATTGTCTCAAACCTTCTAGTTGCTTCCTCATTTTCCACTTTCAACTGCATGAAAACAAACTTTCAAGTCAGAGAACTAAGATTTCTGACGTGCAAATATGCTAACTGTAAGATAACTTGCCTCCCTGTACTCATGCTCTGCTTCTCCCATTTTATAAGAACGTGTTAGCATAAGTTTGTCACTGCAGCAATAGATATGAATTAGAAACTCCAGAGATCATCTGGGCCAGCAGCCAAAACTGACTACCATGGAACAATGGGAAAAGGCCATCAATAAGTGACAACTTCAATGATGCAATGGGGTTTTCAAGTTTCAGGATTTCTGAGCTTGTTTTTAGAATTCCCAGTTGAGAAACTTCGACTACACATGTATGAAAATAAAATGTAACTATACATTGCGTTAGATGCTAAAAGGCAGAGTCTTTATCACACAATCTAAATTCAGCCTTGTTACCAATTGAAATGTGGTGAGAGATACTTATAAGCATGGAACCTAATCAAACACTTTCAACAGTGCTTCTTTGCTGGATGACACTTGTATTTACAAACTTAATTCAAGTTGCATGTAACTAAGTCATTACCACTAAAGACCTATCAGAGTACAGTAATAAGAATCAAGAGAAAAGTCATGGTTCTGTATCTTGCAATGTTCGTGACGATTTCACATGGTACCATCGAAATCACAGATAAAATAAAGTTATAAGAAGGAAAGGAGCAACCAGGACATACAGATTTATCTCTTTCAACTTCATTGTTTCAGCCAGTTCACACTGATGCCTGAAGACATTGGCCCGCTCAGCTATGGTAGCCTGTCAGAACACACAGAATAACAAGATGAGCTTCAAAGACAAATGTAGAGGGCGAGCGGGCACTCACACACAAAAAAAAAGGAGGGTGAAGAGATAGGAAAAAGATGGAAGGAGGCAAGCCAAACTCACCTTAATAGATTGAACAGCACGGACATAATCTTTCAATGGTTCTTCAAAATTCATTAAGAGTTGATGGGCCTGGAAGTTCATAGAAATGCATCAAAGATTTTAAAAGAAGCTTATTAACTCCAAAAGACTAAAAATACATGAGGGCCATAAAACAAAATGCTGAATCTGGTAGCAGAAGGCACGATTGACTTTAAGCCTACCTCCTTCTGAAGCTTAACTGATAATGCCTCTGATTTAGTCCCAAGCTCAGAAAATGCCTTTCCTAGGGCATCTCCTTCACAAGCACCAAGGAGTTTTACTGCCTTACTGAAATCTGATAGCGATTGCCCCAATTCTGACAAAAAAAAAAAAACACAGGCAATCACATCACAAGAACTGACAGCATCATAATGACTCTAAAGGATATATAACGTGAAATGAGACTTATCATGTGTTACATGTAACAACTACATAAACCACCATTACCTCTATGTCGCTTTACAAGACGATGCGCATGCTTCTGAGCTTCAGCCAAGTGGTTTTCAAGCTCAAAGATGTAATGTTTTAGCTTTTCATATTCAAGATTCGATTCTTCAACAGGTTTTTCCTTCCCAAGAACAATGTCACTCACTTTAGATTGCGCGTCCTGCAAAACATTTGGACCATGGTTGCTAGATCATACTATAATTAGCATACTGAAAGCATGCTTGTTTGAATGGCCTATTCTGTAAATTGCAGTGTACAGGTGGAATTGACTGCTGTCTCGTGTGCTATGTACTTAACCAACAGGTAGTGAAAAAGATTCTTAATTAAATAAAGAGAATTTGATCTGACACCTGAAACAAGTCATCTAAAAATAAACACTAAACACAACCACAAAATTGTATGTCTGGAGTTGTTAAACATCATCTTGAAGTATCCACACAACAGAAGCAAAGTATCCAGTGAACTAAGAAGCGGTCATCCAACTTCAGTGATGTGCTTTCAGATAAGGACCTAACGTCTGATTAATTTGATAATTAATTTATAGCATAGGCGAATTCATAATAAGGAAAGAAGTGTTCAGATGTTGCATGGCAGTGTTCAAGCATGAGAAAATTAGTGCTGAATTTCACGTGTCAATCAGAAAAGAAAGACTGAGAGCTCATCATACCTTGAAAATTTGCATCAAATCAGCAGGTTTCTTCTTAAACATACCAGTCTCTTGAGATCTTAATCTTTCCATGGTCTGAAAAGAAGGTAATAAACTAATGTTGAATTAAAAGCTCACGGTTGTACTCTTAGATATAAAAAATACAGGAAAGAACAGGAATCACAAACAATCATCATAGGCAATATACATGTTAATTTTCTAAGCTACATGCTAAGAATGACATTATATGAATCAATACAGTTACTTCTTCCTTATTGATGATTCAGAAAGGAATTCATAGGTCCAAGTCATGTAAGTAATTGCTTGAGAATGAATTGTCATCAATTGTATTTATAAAACTATCTCTCCGTGTTTAAAAAAATAATTATCCCGTGACAAAACAGATTGCTTGCTAGTATTGCATCTCTTGAGATAATTTGAGTGGAAATGCTATATATGGCCACAGTGTTTGCTCCTGGGAATGATACTGGTGAAAACAATAAAAGATCAAATATGCAGTCTCACGCTCAATCCTGATGAAAACCATTATTGGCCTGCCAAAGCCGGTCACTGCACTTTCTGGACAGATCTTAGGTAGACATATTCCAGAAACTAAAGTGATAAAGCACGGCAACCAGCCATATTCCACTTTACTTGTGCTTTTTATCCAGTTTTTCATTCCTCTCTTTCCCTAAACATGTCCAGAAATGTTTTTCAACGAGGAAGAAAATTCACAGTAATAAAGGATCCTCTTCACGGAAAAAGAGAAAAATTTGACTTTCACTATATGCTTGCTGCAAGATTATAGATAATTTATAACAAGTACATGAATTTATCCTTTGGATTAACAAGAAAATTAGTGAAACGATAATAAACTTTCACGTACAGCACCAAAAGAATGCAAATTGTTAATACACTACATATATAGATGATTCACCTCCTCATCAGCCTGCAAAAAGGTCCTTAAATCCTCACTATGCTGAAGCTCTTGATGCGAAGCTATCCTATTGACAAATATATCCAGCCCTTGTCTCCTCATCTCAATAAATTCAGCACTAAACCGAAACTTTTCTGCATTACCACCAATCATAATTAGTCAAAATAAAATTCGAACTCACTGCTCCAACCAACTCATTGCTGCAAATTAGACCAATCCCTTACCTACAGCGCTCTTTTCTGGAAGAGGAGGGATAAATACACCTTTGTAATTGTGGAAAAGCCGATCACGCAACCAATCAAAATCGCTGTACCGCCGAATCACAATCTTTTCGTGCCCTTGGTATTCCGGTAAATTTGTCTACACGCCAAAACATTTAATCATAATCAAGAATTAAAACCCTAAAACCTCCATCAAGAATGAAAACATTACCTTGGTGATAACGCGATAAGAGATGTAACCCTGGACGCCATTCCCTAATTTTACAGGATCAGTCACCGAAACCGATAAATAAGGCTGCGATGACGGAGATCTAGGGCTTGGACTCCCTGATGGACTTCTCTGCAGTTGCTGCTGTTGCTCCATTTGATGAGTGCCAACAAACAAGCAAACAGAATTTAATAAACTGTCAACTGGTTAGAGTATTTGCTAACTGATTGAGCTAAAAAGCAGGTAGAGAGAAGGAGATAAGGGAAGCGGTAGATTTTGTAATTTACCGTGGAAAACATGGCCCTTATTTATTTATATTTATATTACAAAAGGAAGCTCGGGGAGAACTGAGCACGGCGCGCTTTTTTATGAGCCCAGCAGTACTTTATTATTAGTAGCTGTGTTTTATTGATTTGGGTAAAAATATATTTATTTTTTTTACCAAGAACAAAAGTGTTTTACTTTTGTAACAAAGAAATTACTATTCAACCGTACTCTCAAATACACGTGTAATTATATCATTAAACACATGTTAGAGAGAAAAATTAAAATTAAAATTAAAATGAAAATTAAAGCCAAAGTCTGATTCGAAGTATCCATGCAATGCAATGGCAATTTCCATACAAAGTATGTGGGTAGTGATAGAAATTCAACAGCAAAGCTACAGGAAATGATCGGGTCTTCCTTCACGTGTTACAAGGAAAATGAGCCGTTTTAAAAAAGAGAGAAAATCAGTACCTAAACTTCTTCGCAAAATCAACGTGGCACGCTCTCAATGAACAGGACAACGGCTTCAAAAATCCACAAAAAGAACCGAACGCATACTAATTAAATAAATCAACGTGCCACGTCATTCTCTCTGTCTCTCTCCTCTTCAACTTCTACTCCTTTACCACTCCTCTCCGCCACAACAGTCCCCCCCTAATAATTCTTACTCCTCCTTTTTACTCTCTTTTTTTTAAAACAAAATATTTATATGTATAAATTCAGACAGAAACGCACATAAATTCCTGTATCTACCTACTCCACACATCATTAATTCACCATTTATAAAAACAAATCAGATGGACTCTACCTCCCGTTACCGTTTCCTCGGCATCCCCTCCTCTTCCACCTCCTCTTACGTGACCGACGGCAATGGTGACAGTAACGGCAACGCAGATGAGCTCAACGAGGATGATATTTTCTTGACCAACGATTCCACCAATCAAACCCAAAGCAATTCCTCCTCGTCCTCTCCAACAACCGCCAGCAACAACAGCCACCATAATAAATTTAACCGCCACACAGCTTTCCCTCAGAACTCGGGGATTCTCGCTGCGTTACCAGAATACAACCACAACACGGTTCTTTACCGCAAGCCTTCACTCCCACCATCACCTTCTTCATCCTCGTCTAGAGCAATCCCATTAATTCCGAGGTCCCCACACGTGGCGGAATACGCGTCGCAGTCGGTGCCGATAAGAAAAATGAACCAATCGGCCCCGATGAATGTGCCGGTGTTGTCGATGGCGATGGCGAAAGAGAGGAGTAGCAGGTTTGAGGAGGACGATGATGGTGAGTTTGATGGAGATGAAGAGATGCTGCCACCACATGAGATTGTGGCACGAGGATCGACGCAGTCGCCCAAGACAACGTTTTCGGTGCTTGAAGGGGTTGGGAGGACGTTGAAAGGAAGGGATCTGAGACAGGTTAGGAACGCAATTTGGCGTCAGACTGGGTTCCTTGATTGATTTTGATTATTCTTACTACTACTACTAATGTTAAAAGTTTTTTATTTATTTATTTTGGCGCTATGCAATCGTTGTAATAGCCTAATAGGTCTTGAACGTTATTAATTAAAATTGAATCTAGTTCTTAAAAGTAATAGCCTTTCCTTCTATTTATGGTTTGCAATGCTTGTAGCAAAATTGGGATTTTATTGCTTTTTTTGTTTAAGCTAGAATAATTGATTTCCTTTTTGTTTTCCTACAATGGAAATTGATCATGACTTTTTCTTTTTTCAAATAAGTTTGCTTTCGTGGAGGAATTATTATTTGCCTTTCGACTATGGGTAGAAACACTGAATGAGATGAGAGAGCACTCGGCTGGTAGTATTTTCTTATGCTAGTTTGGTTTCTCACTGCTCACCCCGTTCCTGTTTTCCAGTATATATTTGTTGTCAAAATGGTACCGGTAGGATTTTCCTTTTACTTTTTCTTTTTTATGTGCTTACTGCAATGCAAGAGAACATTCTTGGTTTCCATTACTATTTTCCTAGATAGGTATGGTGTGTGGTGTGAAACGTTGGGTGTCTGCAGGGCTTTGGGAGAATACAAACAAGCATGCTGCCATTGCCATTCTTGATTTTATGTCGAGGGAATGGAAGTTGGAGAAACCACTCAAACGAACTGTCTTGGTCCCAAGCTCATCATGAGAAATGATTTGAAGTTTATAGGAGATTGACCGTTGTTGCTGGCTGTTGAAACCCTTCTGTTCCAGCAGGTATTATCATTTATCGAAGTCACTGCCCTTAATTTGTGTCCACACTTGATAACGCAAGGAAAACTATGATAATAGTCAGAAAACAGTTCAAAGGACAAGCAATTTGCTTTGCAATGGTGAAGCGGAGGAATAGTAAGTTATAAGGACAATGAATGATGGTGAATTTGATGGAGATGAATAGAGCTTTCCGCCTCAAGAAATTGTGGCAAGAGGTTTGAAGCAGTTGGCCTTTCGATGCTTGAAGGGGTAGAGAGTCCTTGAGAAGGGAGGGATGTGGGATAGGTTAGGAATGCTGTATGAGATCATAATGGGTTTTGATTGATTTTGGTTATTGTTTTATGTTAATCTAGTTTTGGGTTTTTCTTTTATTCAATGGAAGGTCTGATAGGCTGGCAGATGAATCCCCAACCCAACCCTCACAGGATTTGAACCTGAGATCGATCTCCTAGGGCAAATTGAGTTGATAAGAGTATCGATAGAGAATCATGGCTTGCTGTGCTTGTAACAAACCTGGGATTGTTAGAGAAAATATGATTGATTTTGTTGTTACCATGGGGAAGTGATCTGGTTTCCTTCAGTAGTTGTTTCCAACCGAGTTTCCATTATGGAAGAAAACATCGATTGCCTTTTGATTTATGGATAGAAAGAAAACACTTGAAAGATGAGAGGGATTGCTAGGATTTGCATAAAATTATGGTAACAGATTTTGGAACTGTTTTTTCCATGTATATCATTCTCACGAACTGATTCTATCATCGTGAATTGTGGTTAAGATATACATGATAAAACAATGTAAATACGATCCCGACAGGAGTAATATTCTCATCAAAAGCTCTCTAGTGCTTGCCGTTTTCGCTACAGTCCACCTCTTGCGTGATAAGCATATCGCATCAAACACGCGTCACCGGAGACGAAGAGAGATACAACTGAGAAATGTCGGATTCCCAAGCTACCGCTTCAAATCTACTTCTCACACAACTACTTTTAGTCGTCGTTATAGTTTAATATTCATGATGATTTCACAGCACTGGCGCTGTTTATATGCCTATCTTTTCACTTGAAAGATGAGGCTCATCCTATCATCATCAAATATACAACAACAAAAAACTGATACCAATAACATGTATTCCACACCGATCACATGGAACCCGGATTCACAAGTGAGATTCGCTAACATACGAGGTACATAAATACATGGGGGTCCCTATCTTAAGCTCTGCCCTCACAAACTTCTTGACAAAGAATACACTGCCATATTTATTGAA
>Ga0307515_10020423_pt1 | contig 11817 bp, 13 predicted proteins | sample 17_EM_MG_FD_194513 | JGI IMG/M metagenome (GOLD analysis project Ga0307515, IMG submission 194513) | Populus trichocarpa ectomycorrhiza microbial communities from riparian zone in the Pacific Northwest, United States - 17_EM | ecosystem: Host-associated > Plants > Roots > Unclassified | place...
CTTCAAGTCTCTGTATCTCTCCGCCTCAGACAGTACTTAATTCCCTCCGTGTGTCGCGGATAAAGCCAGGAGATTCGGCGTCAATAGATATCACCCTGTGCTTGAAAAAAGCCCTGTCCAACCTTGATATCTCTGCCTCAAAGTTTTGCTTCCAAACTTGCGTTATTGCAGGATGCATTTTTGCTTCTGGCAGCTTGTCGGATAAAGAAACTTGCTTCGCAAGAAAGAGAGAAAGCAGTTGTATTGTATCATCTATCGTGAAGTTGCAGTAGCAGGAGGACGTAGTGGAGAGGAGTGAGTGGGCTGTGTTTATAAAGTGATCGATTTCCGTATAAATTAAGTTTTTTTTTTCTTTTTAAAAAATGGAAATCACGGCAACGGCAATGGACAGTTTGTAGAGTGCCTTCATTATAAAAAGGAGCCTGGGAGGTCAATGCCTTCGCCCCTCTGAGAATGACACGTGGCGACATGAATTTTAAATGAGAGTGACCCGTCGTCCATTCTGCCAATCTGCCCCCCCCCTCTTTTATGGCTATTAACTTTTTTTTTTAATTTATTCATGAAAACATGTAAAAACATTTAAATAATACTTAAAAATAATTTAAAAATTTAAATTTTTTATAAAACACCGTTCGCCGAAACCAAAAGGATATATTGGTCTATTGCTAAACGCGTGTAATTCACTTCTCGTGTATTTTATGTTAGGGATTCATCTGGGAAGACGGTAAGATTTTCATAGCGGCAGCTTATTCCTATTGGAATTTGGAATCCTATCGATCTTGTTTGGAAAAAAGTGTGGTCATGTTCTTAGATATTTCTCTTTGGCAACATCTACTTGGACAGCAGGATAACAAATCTCAAATTTCGGCTAAAATTCTTATTTCCTCCAAAATCTTAATCATTGCATTTCTTACATATATTTTAATTTTTATATAATTAATAAAAATAGATTTTTGAAAAATACCCGGTCAAATATTTATATTTACAACTATGTTTTGCTCTGGCTTTCTTTGCGGTTTTTTTATTAATATTAATCACTCTTTTTCTTTATTAAAGGTAAAGATCGCTTTTTAATTCTCCATTAAAAAAATTTTGACATTACAAAAATATTAATAACAAACTAAGTATAACTTAACTGGTTAGATTTTAAGTTTGCTTCTTAAAGATCACTAATTCTCATAAATCTCAGGACTATTGAAGACTTACATGATTATTAACTTCATGGCCTGTGTGATTAGTCGAGTTACACGCAAGCTGACTCGGAAACTGACATTAATAATAATAATAAAAAAAAAAAACATTAATAACAAAACACTTGCATCCCGGACATTATAAATTGACCTGCAGGGAAGATAGCTAGTTTTAATTCTGTACGAACAATAAAAGTGAGATCTAGGCCCATGAGATCCAGTTCCAATGAGTCCAGCCCAAGGCATAGAAAAGGGCCCACCATAAGCACAAACTAAGAATCTGAATATGATTGACTCACCGAAAGATCCCATAGGCTCGGCCGAAATCCAAAGAACTCTATTCGGCGAGGAAGCAAGAACACAGCCATGGCTAAGGTCCCATGATGCCATCCCTCCTAACAAAGAAACGTTTTTTTTTTTTTTGTTATGAAGAATAAGAATAAAGGAAGGAACCCCGAGGTCTAAACAGATAAAAAAAAGAAAATGCTGCCACTTGACCAGCATGTGGAAAACAACTTCAAGACAAAAAGGAAACGTAAATGAACGAATAAAAATTTGCTCAACACAGAAGAGTGTGTTCGTGTTCCAAAAAATCAAAATCCAATCCTGACCACATCACTAAAAAACAATATCCAATTATTATTATTATTGTTATTATTATTATTATTAGATAATGGAAATCCGAGTTAGAGTCAAGAAGGACTATTTTGTTTTTGTTGTTCTCTCGTTGTTGATTCCTTTCTCCCTTTTCCTGTTTTCTTTTTGTTTTTGTTTTTGTTTTTATTTCTATTTTCTCTTATTAATATTATTCGTTCGTTCGCTCGCTCAATTCTTTTATTTTCTGCTCACGCGGCGTTTATCATTTTTATTTTAATTCTTACGAAGATAATAAAAGGCAGGTAGGAATGATAATAATTTCTCCTCGCGGCCTTGACTCTCACGATACGAGAGAGAGGGGAAAAAAGTAAAACCGATCAGTTCTCTCTCTTTCTCTTTTGTAAACCCTAATTTTTTCGATCTCGATTTGGGATGGAGGAGGCGAATTCGGAAGGAGAAAATCACAGCAAATCGAAGAGTAATGCTATGAATTCGAATGAAGGTCAAAGCAAGCCTAAACGACAGATGAAGACTCCTTTCCAACTCCAAACCCTCGAGAACGCTTATGCCAGTCCGTGCACTTCCTCTCTCTCTCTCTCTCTATGTTTTATTTGTTTTTCTTTTCAATCGTTCTGCTTGCTTTTGTGCTTGTTGATCTCTTCTGATTTCAATTTTCTCGATTTTTTGTGCTTATGATTCCGTTCATTCATGAATTCGTGTTAATTGGTGTGCTATTGAATGTAGAGGCTTACTTGTTGTGTTATTGAGATTTTGTGACTTTTTGGTGATTTTGTTCTTATAGCTAGCTAATTTTTTTGTGTTAGCTTAGTTGTTTCTTCGGATATTTTTAATTTTTCCATGTGTAATTTTTGTCTCTTCGCTTGTTTTGTTGATTTTATGGGTTTTGGATGATTTTGATTCCTTTATTATTATTATTATTATTATTATTATTATTATTTTGTGCATTATGTGTGTGCATAAGTATGTGTTTTTTGTGTTATGTAGTTAAGTGTTTTTTTTTCCCTTGCTGTATTATTTGGCTTATTTTTGGTGTTTCATTGTTGGTTTGATCAGCGGACACATATCCGTCCGATGAGATGCGGGCTGAGTTGTCGGAGAAATTAGGACTATCTGATAGGCAGTTGCAGATGTGGTTTTGCCACAGGAGATTGAAAGACAGAAAGGAGAATCTGGTAAAGCACCGGAAAGCAGCTCCATTGCCTGGGTCTCCTTTGGAGGATATGAGGATAGTGAGGGCTGACAGTGGGAGTGATTATGGGTCCGGGTCCGTTTCGGGTTCTAGTCCGCTTTCTGAGTCAAGAAAGGTGGTTTTGGATGATGGCCATAAGGTGAGAAGACACTACGAGTCATCACCCCGATCAGTTATGGAGCTTAGAGCTATTGCTTGTGTGGAGGCACAACTTGGAGAGCCATTGAGGGAGGATGGACCAATTCTCGGAATGGAGTTTGATCCTTTGCCACCTGATGCGTTTGGGGAACCCATAGGTGCTTAACTGATTTTAAAACTGCTGTACTTCTGATTGCTTGATACTGTAGTAATGGCTGTTTTTGAAATGAGGTGGGATGAACGTAGGCATTGTGTGATCTGAGTTCAGTTTTGAGCAAAATAAAAAAAATGCTTAGTCGTCATGGATGCTATTTTATTCCATGCCTTTTGGTGCTAATTTTTACTGTTTTTACGTTTGCTTGTTTGTTATTATTTGAAATGAACAACTGAACTTCACTTGTACTCTAATTACAACTAAAAATTGTGCTCGTTAGGATATTTGAAATGAAACTTTATGAATTAGGATAGTGTTTCTGGTTCTAATTGTTTGTTCACTGATATTTGGGGTAAAGAAACAAAACTTTTCTCTATGTTCTGTTAAACATTGACCTGTGAACTTTTTATTCTTTTGATGTTGGGATCACATTTGCTAAATATATTTATGTACACTTATGCAGCTGCAATTACAGAACAACCAAAGCGAATGGGGTATTCTTATGAGGACAAAGTATATGAGCGACGTGATGCTAAATCAAGCAAAGTAGTTTCTCAAATTCATCATATCTTTCTTTTATTTTTGTTGTGCACGTTACATGTACAATGTTGGTTGAGATTTTTTTGTATTTCCTGGCTACTATAGAACTGCAACATGGTTTGTGATGCGTTGGTGTGCTGTCACATCCAAAAGTTATTGGTCATTAAACTAGGGATTTTTCATTTCCCCCCCTGTTCCAATTTCTTGGTATCTTGGTCTTTTCTTTTTTAACTTTGGTTAGCCTATATTACCATCTCTTAGGTCAGATGAGGTTCTGTGTTCTCTTATTGCTAGGACTGCTATTATATCTAAATCCATTGCAAGATAATAACAACCTGCAATTAGCAATTGACAACTAACAAAGAAGAAACCATCCTTCTTGAAAAGCATAAAACGATAATAGGTGACAGCCTGAAGGTAGTGGAAGTCTGCTTTTAATTATTGTCAAGCTAATGGAATTGACCTTGTTGCGTATCTATCAAGTTCTTATTGCTTGTTCTCTCCATTGTTTGGGGATTTCTCCACTTCTGCACTGGATTCCATAAATAACCGATATTTTCATGATATTAGTACCATAGATTGATATGATGTGTGCCTTCCTGAGTAAATGCTGGATTTCTAAAGTGTAGATTATGTATTTCACATAGTTCATATTGGTTGAACTCCTAAGTAGCAATTCAATCTTATACCTCTGCAAAGGCTTCTAACAAGTATCACTTTCTCCAGGATCCGGCCAGTATTCGATCTGATACATGTGGACCGCATATCCAATCTCCTTATCATGATTCGCCAGTTGACACTTTGAGGGGAAGAGCTTCACCATTTGGTGTAGGCCAAATACCACGTGCTCGCCTTTTGTCTCAACAAGACAAGAGGGGGCATGTGTTTTCATCAACTCAAAGGGATGGTGACTATCTCTTGCAACAAGACACCTTTACAAAAAATAGAACAAGTGCTCAATCTATTAGTCATCCTATTATGGGACCAGAAAATCCAAATGTCTTTTCTGATGCACAAACCTTCCACAATGACACTGAGCTGCAGTTGGAAAGGAAACACAAGGTATTATGAAGTCATCAAAAACTTTGCTCTCTCTCTCTCTCTCTGTGCGTGCGCGTGTCATTTAATCAAGGATTGGTAATGATATATGTGGTTGCCTTTTGTAGATCGATGAACCTAGAACTGCAAGAGAAGTTGAAGCTTATGAGATTCGGACACGCAAAGAGCTTGAGAAACAAGATATTTTAAGGCGGAAGGTACTATGTTAACATGCATCGGATGCCAACATGTATTTTTTTCATCTGATTCTGATGTTTGAACTTGCAATCTCAGAATGAAGAACGGATGAAGAAAGAGATGGAAAGGCTTGACCGTGAGAGACGAAAAGAAGAAGAGAGATTAATGCGTGAAAAGCAAAGAGAGGAGGAGAGATCACTTCGGGAGCAAAAACGTGAACTTGAGCGAAGAGAAAAGTTTATGCAGAAAGAGTATTTAAGAGTGAGTTTCGAGTCCCCTATTCTGAGCTTTTAGCCAGTTTTTTTAATGTTTAGATAGCTGTATTCCAACTATCTCTTCGGTTTCCTTGTTTATTTTCAAGACTGAGAAAATAAGGCAAAAAGAAGAGCTTCGTAGAGAGAAAGAGGCAGTGAAACGCAAAGCTGCCATGGAGAAAGCAACTGCACGCAAGATCGCTAAAGACTCTTTGGATCTAATTGAGGATGAACAGCTAGAACTCATGGAATTGATTGCTGCAAGCAAAGGCTTAGCCTCAATAGTTAACCTCAACTATGATACTTTGCAAAATCTCGATTCATTTAGAGGTAATCATATCTGATGACTAGACCACAATTTAAAAGAATAATTTGATTTTTTTCTGTTGAAATAGGAGGGTTAGAAGTTTGTTTTTAACATTTTAGTAGTTACAAAAGCAATATTCTGTGTTCCAGACTTGTTGATCACATTCCCATCTGAGGCCGTGCAATTAAAAAAATCATTTGGATTTCAACCTTGGTTAGATTCTGAAGAAAATATTGGGAATCTTCTGATGGTATGTCCTAAACTCGCTTTTATTTCCTTGGGCTCTGTTATGTATTATCAATCCAGGATTTTCTGATTAGCATGTGATTCACTAGCGTACATTCTAGTTCCACTAACAAAATTCTGATAACTCCCAGCAGGCTTATTTTTTGGTGCTCATTTGTGCCATTTCTTTTTAACTCATGGAAGTTATGCTATCTTCTACACTGTTTGTCTATGCTTGTTATGTTGCTTCAGAGAATTTTTTGATAATGTTAATAATTTCTTATCTGTATTTTGAGCCCCCCTAAATTTTTGTCTTTTTCAGGTCTGGAAGTTTTTTATTACTTTTGCTGATGTCCTTGGGCTATGGCCATTTACACTCGATGAGTTTGTTCAAGCTTTCCATGACTATGTGAGTTTCTAATGGAGTTTCATCATGGTCAATTTTGTTTTCTCTAACTCCGTTTTATGCATCATCCTTTTGCTCTTAGTTGATTTTTATGGCATTTTGATTTTAGGATTCGAGATTGCTTGGTGAATTACATGTTGCTCTTCTGAAATTAATAATTAAAGACATTGAAGATGTTGCTAGGACACCATCTAGTGGATTAGGGATAAATCAATATTATACAGCCAATCCTGAAGGCGGACATCCACAAATTGTTCAAGGGGTAAGATCTACTCCATGGAAGTGCTTACTGATATTCATTGGAGTGATATCCTTTCAATTGATGCTGAACCATTTTATATTTTTACTTAAATCTATTAGGCGCATACATGGGGCTTTGATATACGCAACTGGCAGCAACACTTAAATTCATTAACATGGCCCGAAATACTCCGGCAATTGGCATTGTCTGCAGGGTTTGGGCCACGGTTGAAGAAAAAGTGTGCAACATGGGCAGGTTTGGGTGATATTGATGAGGTTTGTCCTTGTCTTGATTTCTTCATTTTCTTCTATTTTCTTCCTGCATTAGGTCCTTTAATGTGCAATATATATGCCAGTTAAAACTGGTTTAGAGAGAGCTGAATTCCTATACACCAACAGATGTTCAGTGCAGTAACAATTGGAATTACTTAATTGATATCATTGATTGAGACTTGGAAGATGGGGAGAAACAAGAAAAATAGTGAGGTAGCACATTTAATCAAAGATTAAAGCTTTCATTGGAGCTGGTAAGAGAATGATGTACAGCTGAAGAGAGGAGGAATAATACAGTCAAGAAAATGGACAGTTGAAACTTCACTTGTAGTTCAGTAGTAGTTTTAGAATATGGTTATTTTCTGGGAATTTGTTAATTGTGATATATCTGCCTTTTTTCATAGTGAATTCATTATTTAGGACTATTTGGCATTATGATTCTTCAGGATTTTGTTGTGCCTTTATAACTAACTCATCAAATATGTGGCACTAGTCATCTTTGGTGTGCTTGTGAAAGTCCTAGGCTTGCAACAATAAAGTTTCTTGTTTGGGTCTTGAGAGCAGGCATCTATGCAAAAATGCTGAATGGTAGGATTGTTTTCAATTTTCCCTCCTAAGATAGGATACTTATTAATGACCTTTATTAGTTTTTATGGCATACTAAGATGTTTCTAGGTGGGTTTAGCTTAATTATGCTTCAGCACTTGTTAAATTACATGCTTTGATATTAATTTATGTTCGATCTGGATGATAACTTCCACCACATTTTTTAAGTGCCTGTTATTAGCTCATGCAAATGTGTATAATAAGATGTTTGTGGACTGATTATTATTTTTATGCTTTGTCCTTTCATGTACTCACAGATGATTGTATTGTTAGTTGCAGGTTAAAGATTGTGAAGATATTGTTTCTATTATACGCAACGGATCAGCAGCTGAAAATGCATTTGTGTTAATGCGAGAAAAGGGTTTGTTGCTTCCTAGAAGATCCAGGCATCGGTTGACACCTGGAACTGTTAAGTTTGCAGCTTTTCATGTTCTTTCTCTTGAAGGTAGCAAAGGATTAACAGTGCTAGAACTTGCAGACAGGATTCAGGTGAGTTTTGTTTGTTAAAATTAATTTTTCCTCACTGTCATTGTCCTCATTTGTCCCCTTTGCTTACAGAAATCTGGACTTCGAGACCTGACAACAAGCAAGACACCAGAGGCATCTATTTCTGTTGCTTTGACAAGGGATCAAAAGCTTTTTGAAAGAATTGCTCCTTCAACATATTGTGTACGGGCAGCTTTCAGAAAGGATCCTGCTGATGCTGAGGCGATACTTGCAGAAGCCAGAAAGAAAATTAGAATATTTGAAAATGGATTTTTAGGTGGAGAAGATGCTGATGATGTTGAAAGAGATGAGGACTCTGAAGGAGATGCTGATGAGGATCCTGAAGTTGATGATTTAGCTACTCCAATGAGTTCTAACAAAAGCACTGTCCATTCTAGCAAAGTAAATGCTTTATCTGGGAGTGGAAGTGGTAAAGTCAGTAATGACGCTTCATTAACTGTACAAAATAAGTGTGAGAAAGGTCTTTCATCTTTCTCTTTGAATGGCCCAAAGGATGCAGTGGCTCCTAGTATCATTGAGCAGTGTGTTACTCATAAAGATGAGGGGACTAATAATGCAGATGAAGAAAATATTGAAATTGATGAAAACAACTCAGGTGAATCATGGATTCAGGGACTCACTGAAGGGGAATATTCTCATCTCAGTGTCGAAGAACGTCTTAGTGCCCTTGTTGTGTTAGTTGGTATTTCGAACGAAGGGAATTCCATCCGTGCTGTTCTTGAGGTAAATGTTCTAATTCTGTTTTGTCAAATGTTAAATCACTTTCATCCCAGGAAGCTGCTAGTTTTTCCCTTGTAATTAATATAAAGTTTTACAGGATCGTTTGGAAGCTGCAAATGTTCTTAAAAAGCAAATGTGGGCTGAGGCACAATTAGATAGAAGTCGGTTGAAAGAAGAGTTCATCAGTAAATTAGATTTTCCATCTTTTACTGGGGGAAAAGTTGAAACACAAGTCACTAGTTCTGCTGTGGAGGGCAGCCAAAGCCCCTTGGTTCTTGTTGATGGCAAAAATAAGGAAGCATCTCCAAGTAATGCTGAGGATCAGAAACCATTGCCAGAAGATGCAGAGAATCATGGAAGCTGTGCTCTTTCTGAGAAAGCTTTGGTTATTCAAGATCTTTCCTTGAATCCAGATAACATTTCAGCTCAGCAGCATGGATATGCTTCAAAAAGGTCCCGTTCACAATTGAAAGCTTATATTGCCCACCTAGCAGAAGAGATGTGTATTTACAGGTCCTTGCCCCTTGGCCAAGATCGCAGACGTAATAGGTACTGGCAGTTTGTGGCATCTGCTTCTAGAAATGATCCTTGTTCTGGTAGGATCTTCGTAGAATTACATGATGGAAATTGGAGGGTTATTGATTCGGAAGAGGTAATTTATCTCTTTGTGATTTATGCATTTTATATTTTGATTGCAAGCTCTGCTGTAATAATCTCTAAGAATTTGTGATAAAAGTTTTTTAATTTTTACTTGGACTCTTAAAGCCAGAGTTAAAATGGGATTCTTAAGATGAATACCGCCAGTTATCCCCCAATGACCATGGATATATTAGTCGCAGACATAATCTGAATAATTGTATTTGTATTGATGCAACCTATTGGGGAGAAGGGGGGGGTATGATGATGTTGTCCTTTGGTTTCATGTAGCTTTGACATGCAATTGTTAGAGAATCTTGGAGAGAATGTGTGCTTTTCCTTCTTTCTTCGGGAAATATCTAGGAACACGAATATATGATATCTCTTCTGGTGGAAGCACATGTTTTCTCTTTTCATCTTCTACCTTTCTGCTGTCTTTTTCCTTGGAGGTTGTCCTAGCATTAAAAACAAGAATTTTTCTCTTTTAGGACTTCTCCTCTTCCACTTGCTAGAATTGGAAATAATCTCTTTACTGATGGATGCTAGTCTCTCTTTATCTCTCATGATTGATCACATGAGGATGTGAACCTCCTTGGATCATATGATGAGTTTTTGTTCTTTGGTTGATGCCTTGCAGCATTCACTGATACCATATTCAACTCTATTTCTGTTCAGGCTTTTGATACACTTTTATCATCTTTGGATACACGTGGGGTTAGGGAATCTCATTTGTGTATAATGTTGCAAAAGATTGAATTATCTTTCAAAGAAAATGTTCGAAGGAACTTGGGATCTGCAAACATTGTGTGCCAAAGTGGAACCACAGATGAAAAAGAAACAGCTGAAACAGACACTGCTGATTGCCCAGCAGACGACAGCCCTAGCAGTATGGTTTGTGTTTCCAGCTCAGATACTTTGGATGCTTTTTCTTTGTTTAGTATTGAGCTTGGCAGAAATTCAGCAGAGAAGAAGGGTGCTCTGAAAAGGTACCAGGATTTTCAGAACTGGATGTGGAAAGAGTGCTTTAATTCCTCAACGTTATGTGCCGTGAAATATGGAAAGAAAAGATGTGAGCAATTATTGGACACTTGTGACCTGTGTCTTGACACTTATCTCTCTGAAGACCCCCACTGTCTTTCTTGCCACCAAACATTTAAATTTGAAAACAAGAAATTTGATTTTGCTGAACATGAGATTCAATGCAAAAAGAAAAGGAAGATTGATCCTGGAAATGCATGTACTTGTGATTCTTCTTTACCTCCAGGAACCAGATTGCTGACGGCACTTTTAAGTTGCATTGAGGTTGGAAATTTTCATATGACAGTGTAATTAAATCTTTTTACAAATGAAAGGAAAATATTTTCTTAGTCTGGGTCCCAAGTGTTGATGATTATTAATCATGCTGACTGATATTATTCACTTTTGAGTTTGCAGGTATCTGTTCCGCAAGAAGCTCTTGAGTCATTTTGGATGGGAATCCCCAGGAAGGACTGGGGTATGAAGTTGGCAATGCCATCATCAACTGAGGAACTCCTGCAGGTTCTCAACTTATTACACATCACAAAAAATTAACATGCATATTTTTTGTGTTTTTCCTGTTCAATATCTGGCATAAATATGTAATGCCTAGTTAGTTTCTTTCCCTAAATAGTGATGCTCTGTGATTTTCTTTGTTACTTCTATTACGATTACTTGTATTCTGTTAATGATGGGGCAGGGAAGTGGTTTTTTTTTTTTGTTCAGAGGAAACATACTGTTGTCGTGACACTTATTTATTTAAAAAAAAAAACATTTCATGGGTATGCTCGATGGAAGGATGATGTATATTAATTTTATCCTGCTGTTGCCCTGTTATACATATATATGAGCGCTAGATAGAAGAATGATGTGTATTAATTTATCCTGCTGTTGCCCTGTTATGGTCTTGCTGCAGTGCAGTCCTGAGGCTGGAAAAGACTATGGATTTCGATATGCCCACGTGGATTAACAATTTGCTTGCCCATGTGGATAAACAATTTGCTTAGCTAATGTGCTTTTAAATGGACAAATGTGCGTGTGGATTTGCAGCAAGACATTACAGTAACAAGAATATTACATACCTGGTGGGATGTTTTTGCTTATTTTAGAGTTCATTTTGCAGATATTGACCGTGTTTGAGAGTGCCATAAAAAGAGAGAGATTGTCATCGAATTTTGAGATGACTAAAGAATTATTGGGCTCCTCTGCATTGTCAGGGAGTGCAGCACATGATTCTGCTAGTCTGGGATTGGTTCCTGTACTTCCATGGATGCCAAAAACCACTGCAGCTGTGGCCCTGAGGCTTTTTGAGCTAGATGCATCTATTATTTATGTAAAGAATGAGAAACCCAAGCCCTCTGCAGACAAACCAGTCAAACTATATATGGTCAGTTAATTCTCCCCAGCTTTTTTTGTTCACTTTCTGTTTCATTTACTGCCATTGCTAAGATCTGCCTACATGGGCTTTTTTTATTTTTCTGAGATGAGGGGAGGTGGGTTGACATCCCTTATTCCTTTTCCCACTTTTAAATTGAGCAGAAAGTTCTGTAAAATTCCTAAA
>Ga0307515_10020424_pt1 | contig 11816 bp, 10 predicted proteins | sample 17_EM_MG_FD_194513 | JGI IMG/M metagenome (GOLD analysis project Ga0307515, IMG submission 194513) | Populus trichocarpa ectomycorrhiza microbial communities from riparian zone in the Pacific Northwest, United States - 17_EM | ecosystem: Host-associated > Plants > Roots > Unclassified | place...
ATATCGCGCAAGCTGTGTATGGGAGAAATGCAGGACATCCGCGAGCGGGAGGGTATCAAGCTTCACGCGTCGGTACGATGATGCAATCCGGAATCGAACCGGGTAGTTGAATGAGACTCCAGCCTCCGGCTCAATGAAGCGACGTGCGTGCGTAGTAGGATAGCAACGAAGGCATTAGGCGGTCATTGAGGAAGCTTTATGATAGCAGAAGGTTCAAGATGTGAACCGATGCGGGATGTGCAAGTTTCATGCACGGGGGCGGCAAAGTTTATGGGTGGGCTAATATAGCTTCTGTGTGATATATGATATAGCTTATAGGCCGTGTCACGCGCTGGGCATTTAGCCGCGCGAAGCGTCAACTGCAAGTCCGCACTGATCCCACATTTCTCCTTCCTTCTCCTCCCCAGACCTCAAAGTGATCAAACATGGCCACTCAACCACCCAGGACAGAGAACCTGTGAGCGATGGCTATACCGCGTGGCATTATCATGGTGGCTGACGATCAATCTAAGCCTCGTTCTAGACAGTGCGGCCCTTCGCTTCCGTTTTGGACCATCCCCGCTGACTTTGGGCAACATGCAGATATCACACTTCAAGACACCCTGCATCGGGACCATGAGCTTAGGCTGTATATAGACAATCAGGAGCTAAAGTTGCAGACACAGGATAACCGTACCTGGACACCAGCCCAACGCCCGTATGTCCCTTATTTTCCCGCTACGTACACTCACCGATGACTATACATGTGTAGAGATATTTCTCCGACATCCGTGATGCGCACTGAAATCCAGATGAGGAGCGGCCATTCATTTTGGACCAAAATTCGAGGACCGAGCGAGCCGATCGACCTTCAAGCGCTTTTCAATGACTATCGGAGCACCATCAAGCATGTATTCACAGTACCGAGTCAGTCATGATCACCGACTGTGCGCTCGTATTTAATGGCTATGCGCAGAGGACATTATTTTCGTTGGGAAGCACCACCAGTATCATTGGTCTCTAGAATTACAATTCTCTGCGATCACTATCGTTCGTCCCTTTGCAACTGCCCGTCCTGCCCCGCTAATAATCTTCGCATAGCGGGAATCTCTGCGCTCTTCACTCAATGAACTCGAAAATTGTTTAAAGGATTACACTCCGCTAATGAGTGGATCGACCGAGAGGGCTGTGGAGAGCACTATTAAATATGGGGCTGTATTCGCCGAGGTCCGTTTTTGATGTAGAGACTAGCAGAACATTGACACCTTGTAGTTGAACCCAATCACGAAGGCTGTCTTTGGTGTTGCCAAGGTTACGTTTGAGGTTCGTGTTTCGCTACTGGCGTATCAGGCAGGAGATAACGCGTGATCATTTAGCTCTTGAAGGTACAAAACGAGTACGACCAGATACCATCCGTACTTCTGGACCGATTGAAGCGCATTCTGCATTTCGCGGACAAAATAGTCGCTGACAAAATAGTCTGCGAAGAGACGGATCTCTTGGAGGGGATCATCCCGCGAATGCATGAGGTGATGCACAGAGTCGCGAAAGTTTCGTACGACTACGTCACACATGGTGGGTTGTCAACTGGTCATTTGGCGAGTACTAATAATTGCAGCGAGAACGGCGGACGGGCCGGCCTACCAAGAGGCGATCAAAGATATAGAGAGTGAGTTGACGAGGGTCGTCGAAGACTTCGACCGTGCAGTGAATGTTGAAACTCTCTTCCGGACCAAGGAGACTGGTGAGCACTCGTTCGCTCCATCTCTCGATAGATCATTCTCAACAGTTCCGTGTAGAGCAGCACCTTTTGCTTAGTCGTCTCAAAGATGTCAAGACCGGCTATGACCGGGCTCTCTGCTGTATGGATGGCACCCGCAAATCCATCCTCGAACAAACCATCTCTTGGGCGTCCAATGGATTGGAGCAGACAGACGGGAGAAACATATACTGGATCTACGGCTTACCTGGCATCGGCAAAACGTCGTTGGCACATTCGATCTGCTCGGGCCTTCACGATAAAGAGCAGCTCGCCGGAGCGTTTTTCTGCCAGAGGGATGACCAGGAATTGAAAGAGCCCAGAAATATCCTTCCGACTCTCATCCACAAACTCGCGATACTCTTCCCCCCATTTCGAAGTGTTGTCGCAGAGTGTCTTCGTAACGATCCAAACGTGAGACCAGAATCAATGCGACCCACTCTCTTCCTTGACTTCGTCCGAAAACTTCCTCGCCTCCCAACAAAGACTCTCGTGTTTGTCATTGACGCACTTGATGAGTGCGGCGGCCCTGGGAGTCGTGCAGACGTCCTTCGGGCCCTGACGGACGCAACCGCATGCGCTCCGTGGCTCAAGGTTATCATCACGAGTAGACAAGAAGTCGATATCCAACGGTTCTTTGATAGTCCCACCCAATTGCCGCATTTGCGATGTGATTTGACCGCAGATGAAGAGACCACCTCCGACCTACGAATCTTCGCCAAACACCGATTCGATGAGGTGGCTGAGATGCAGTACCTTGAATCCCCTTGGCCAGAACCATCGCTCTTCGATAGAATTATCTCCCGGGCAGCGGGTCTGTTCATCTTTGTTGAGACCCTTGCACGTACCCTTGTGGATTCCCATGACGCCAATGAGCTGCTGGCAGCGACCTTGCACGACCAAGCCAGTCCTGGTTTGGGGTCTCTATACGGACTTTACGCCAGTATCGTCAGAAGACGGAGAGTGCCTAGCAGTGCCGAATTTCGGCTGGTGGTTGGAGTGCTCCTTTCAACGGCGCCGTACCGTCCGCTGTGCGACGAGACGATTGCAGAGCTGGCGGGAGTGAAACCTAACCTGGTGAAAATATGGGTAGACGAACTCGGTTCTATGTTATATCGAGACGAAAGAGCCAGTGGAGGGATTCGCATCCGGCACTTGTCCATTTCGGACTTCTTTGTGAGCGATTACTGTCAGGACGACTATCAGGTTAACCTCCGAGACGCAAATGTGGAACTGGGTATCGCTTGCCTCGAGAAGATGGTTGAACAGCTCCGGTTCAACATCTGCGGCCTCGAAGATTCCCGGCTCGCGAATGCCGATGTGAAAGGACTCGCATCGCGAATCAAAGAAAATATTTCCGACACTTTACAGTATAGGTCTCTGTATTGGTCGAATCATCTTTGCTTTACTCCCGACACTGGCGGGCCGCGTGTGTGGGACATGCTGAAGAAATTCTTTGAAGGACCGTATTTACTATATTGGATTGAAGTATTGAGCCTTTTGGGAATGTTGCAAATTGTGATTCCGAGCATTCGAGAACTGACATCGAAATTGGCCCTGGTGAGAACAGCTCCGGCTTGCTATGATGTGGATTCGAAAGCGATTCTAACTTGCTCTAGGATATGGATAAGGAACTTTTAGAAAGGATTCAGGATGTTGAACGTTTCATGATGGTCTTCCACACTCCCATCTCTATGAGCACTCCGCACACCTATCTTTCAATGGGACCATTCCTTCCCTCAGAATCACCTTTATCAAGGACCTTTAGCACATATTTCACTAAAGGCATCCAGATGCAAAGGGGAAACTTGTTGTCATGGCCAGAGCGGTCATTGTGGTCATTTGGAGAAATTGAACGCAGGAGCCATGTGCATTGCGTGAGTTATTCTCCCAATGGGAGCCACATTGTCACTGGATTGGGGGACAAGACGATTCAGATCTTGTACGCCGAGACTGGCAATACAGCCGGTGGGCCTTTGGAGGGGCATACGGGCGAGGTGTTTTCAGTTGCTTACTCTCCCGATGGACGGCACATCATCTCTGGATCTGGCGACAACACAATCCGAATCTGGAATGCTGAGACCCGCTCTGCAGTCGGCAAGCCCCTGGAGGGGCACACTGGCAGGGTGTCGTCAGTTGCTTATTCTCCCGATGGGCGGCATATCATCTCTGGATCACATGACAAGACGATTCGAATCTGGAATGCTGAGACTGGCCCTGCAGTCGGCAAGCCTTTGGAGGGGCCTTTGGAGGGGCCTTTGGAGGGGCATACTGGCGTGGTGTTGTCAGTTGCTTACTCTCCTGATGGGCGGCACATCATCTCTGGATCAACTGACAAGACAATTCGAATCTGGAATGCTGAGACTGGCTCTGCAGCTGGCAAGCCTTTGGAGGGGCATACTGGCGGGGTGTCGTCAGTTGCTTACTCTTGCAATGGGCGGCACATCATCTCTGGATCACATGACATGTCAATTCGAATCTGGAATGCTGAGACAGGCTCTGCAGTCAGCGAGCCTTTGAAGGGGCACACTGGCTGGGTGTGCTCAGTTGCTTACTCTCCCGATCGGCGGTATATCATCTCTGGATCAATTGACAGCACAGTTCGAACCTGGAATGCTGAAACTGGCTCTGCAGTCGGCAAGCCTTTGGTGGGGCACGGGAGCGGGGTGCGGTCAGTTGCTTATTCTCCCGATGGGCGGCACGTCATCTCTGGATCATATGACAAGACGATTCGAATCTGGAATGCTGAGACTGGCCCTGCAGTCGGCAAGCCTTTGCAGTGGCACACTGCCTCGGTGCGGTCAGTTGCTTACTCTCCCGATGGGCGGCACATCGTCTCTGGATCATTTGACAGGACAATTCGAATCTGGAATGCTGAGACTGGCTCTGCAGTCAGCGAGCCTTTGAAGGGGCATACTGACGGGGTGTGGTCAGTTGCTTACTCTCGCGATGGGCGGTATATCATCTCTGGATCATCTGACGAGACAATTCGAATCTGGAATGCTGAGACTGGCTCTGCAGTCAGCGAGCCTTTGAAGGGGCATACTGGCGGCGTGTGCTCAGTTGCTTACGATCCCGATGGGCGGTATATCATCTCTGGATCATCTGACAAGACAATTCGAATCTGGAATGCTGAGACTGGCTCTGCAGTCAGCGAGCCTTTGAAGGGGCATACTGGCGGCGTGTGCTCAGTTGCTTACGATCCCGATGGGCGGTATATCATCTCTGGATCATCTGACAAGACAATTCGAATCTGGAATGCTAAGACTGGCTTTGCAGTCAGCGGGCCTTTGAAGGGGCATACTGGCCAGGTGTGGTCAGTTGCTTGTTCTCCCGATGGGCGGTATATCATCTCTGGATCATCTGACAAGACAATTCGAATCTGGAATGCTAAGACTGGCTTTGCAGTCAGCGGGCCTTTGAAGGGGCATACTGGCCAGGTGTCGTCAGTTGCTTACTCTCCCAATGGGCGGTATATTATCTCTGGATCTCATGACAATACAATTCGAACCTGGAATGCTGAGACTGGATCTGCAGTCGGCAAGCCTTTGGAGGGGCACACTGGCGGGGTGATGGCAGTTGCTTACTCTCCCGATGGGCGGCACATCATCTCTGGGTCATATGACGAGACAATTCGAATATGGAATGCTAAAATTGACTCTACGATCGGTAAGCCCCTGGAGGGGTACACTCGCCCTGTGGCGTCCGTTGCACACTCTCCCGATGCCCAGCATATCGTTTCTGGATCCAGTGACGGGGATATTCACTTATGGGGCTCATTCCAACAAGTTCCCTCCCAGTTCACCTCGTACATCGAGGCTGAACGGCCAGACCAAGAGGGTTGGGTCAAAGACCCGGGTGGCGGCTTACTCTATTGGGTACCCCATTACTGTCGTGCAGGCCTTCATTCACCTGCTCTTCGCACAATCCCTTTCACATCCCTTGTTCGGTCGGTTTCTCTTCATTTTGACGAGTTTGCATTTGGAAAGTCTTGGACCCAAATTTTACGGCCCTAGCCTTTCTTTATTCTCGACTCTGTGCTTGTTGTCCGCTATATTGGTTGCTCGTGCTCGTGCTAGGTTGCAGTTTCTTCTTCATATTCTCACATTGTCACGTATTGCCAGATAGCAGGATCGCCTCCATTTATAATGACGTGCACATATGGCTTCCGATCTGATCCCTTTTCCTTTGTAAGAGTATATAGCATACCGTATGATGGACTCAAGGACAGGAGGACATGGATGACTTTGCAGACCAAATCTGCGGACCTGTTGTTGAAGACCACCCTAGCGCACAAAAAAGTGAGGATGAACCATGATATATATATATTGGCAAACACCTCTCGCTATATATACAGAACAGGGACCAAACAACAAACACAGAGATGTGACATTGAGTCATGTTCACTCAACACCTGTAACTTGCCATGAAATGTCCAACGATCTCCAATTAAGAGGAGAGATGATTCACATGACAGACTGATTTCCTGAACACACAAGACGTCCCCAGAGCGCCAGTGGATTAAAGCAAATTGTTGGTAGCATTTCAAAGCGTTCACAAAGGTACAATCCAGATAAGTATTGGGCGAGTTGACGGCGGAAGGTTGAATATTTGTGCTTAGGTTATGCGGCTAGCGTCGAGAGTACGCAAAGCAATAAACTAAATCTGGATCTTATTTACAGTCCTCTGCAGTCCATTTGGTCCCCATCCCTGATACAAATATATTGAGTCTATATCTGGGGGGTCTACGGGTATCCACATGTTGATACCGGCTGTCGAAATATTACTAATAGCATGGAAGAAGCTTTGCTGACAGTGTTGGATCCATCCTCTGTTCAAATCGTTTATCAAATGCGCAGTATTTACAAGTCCAAGGTCCGCGTCTAACTGGACGTGATTGCGATTCACGCTGTGTAGGGGTGGAGTATGTCTCCGGTTTGGCACACGGTGCCGATCCGATCGACGTACTATATTACTGAGAATGCCACAGCAGGTGACCAGTAGAAGTAGACGGAGGCAGATATATGGGCAGATACGAACTACTCGTCCTGCTGCGGTATCGTGAAATACTACCCAAATTGCTACCGATGATTGTTGTAAAACAGGACCCCGTTCATTTCTTCAGTTCATGCGCAAGTGGTAAACAAAGGCTCTCCCCTGTGGCAGATTATGGAACCTTACGACCCCGGTGGACATGCTGGATGCAGAGAAGATTCCGACTGAGGAAATCCTTTTGGGAGCCAATGGCTGGTGCTCCCCGCTGACACGAGCAGTGCCTGGACTCGGGTAGGAGACTAAGAGGATGGAGTGGCGCTGTGCGGGGAGAGAGTACGCCAGGTCCCGTTTTGAGTAGGGAATGACTTGGCTGGGGCGGCTTTTCCTGCTCAGTTATCCGGGAGAGGACGACGATGGGCATGGCGGAAAAGAACCCAGGAGCGCGTGTGTCGTTGTGTGGCTGCCCACTCTGGTGAGCCAAAGTTTGACGCCTCAGGACCGTCTCGCCCGCAAGCCCTCGCGCTAGTATGCACTCAGGAAACCGCCTTCCCAATGGCGTGCGGCCTCCTTCCGTTGTTCAATTCGATATACTGAACGCCACTGTCGCCATCTCCATTCGCGCCCTGTCAGGCATCGTCGACCCACCCTCCCAGCCTTGTGCAAGGTCTCGCTCCCACCGATCCAAACATGCGATACGTCCTCGATTACCACAAAGCGATTCCTTCTGTCGCCTCTTCCCCGGAAAGCGTGCACTCCGAGCCGAGCTCCTAAGGAAAACCTATACGTTGTATGACTATCATGCTGGAGGGGGTCAGCCCCCAATTCTTCTGGTCCAGCCCAACACTCGAGAAATCCTGCCAAACCTCTCAAACCCGACATTAGACTCGGGTCCCCTCCCAACACCTTTCATCCATGCGCCAAGCGTCTATTGACGGAAAATGAAACTCCCTTACTTCCTTGTATTCTATCTACTTCTATGGTAGGACTACTTATATAGTAATAATAGCCGAGCCACACATGAAACCAGTGTCACAATATACGGAAACGGATCTGTAACCCTGCATATAACCGATATTAAGGAACCGTAATTAAACCCAAACCGTACCTACTATGACGAGAACATCAATATTCCAACATCTATCCCATTTGGTATCTAGCAAGATTAGATAGGCTATTATCGAGGTTCCGCGATCTTTGCACTGCCTTCCTATCCTATCATCTATCGGGCAAGCCCCATGCCTTCCATCCCTCCGCGCCCTCCGTGCCCTCCGCGCCCTCCGCGCCCTCCGCCCCCCTTGTAAGGCAGTTCCCGACGCCAGCTCGCCAAAGAACTCAACACAGCCCGCAAAAGCCTTCCGGCCTCATTAGCATTCTTCATGGCAGGAGAGTCGACCCAGCACACCTTCTCGCAGACGGGTTGTTCCATCAGTAACGGTCCAGGACGACATCAAGGCGGTACTCTCCATGGAACAATGGAACAACACATACAAGACGAATCAAGACCGTGTCTCGCTGCTCTGACGACTGTGTCCGGACCATTGCGGCTTAGCAGGACCCTGGAGACGGGCATGTGCAAAGTCACGTCTATGAAATCACTGAGCGGGATGACTATGTTTTTGGGGAAGCGGAGCCGGTCGAGCACTACAACGGTTGGCATTTAGCCGACGAGAACGCGAATGATATGCTATAGGTATGCGAGATTGTTGATGGCGATATCAAGCGCTTCATTTCCTCTCCTAAGGAGATCAAAACATTCACGGTGCTAGTGAAGAAGGAGATTCAATGCACCAAATATTGGACCTCTGCCCATGAACATCAAGGTCCAAACGTTTACCCCTCATGCCAGAACCTCTCTCTACATGGTCGACGAGAACCCACTGGATGGAGTAGATAATATACCTGAGTGAAAGCTTGGTGAGATGGACGAGACTCCACAAATGGCGCACTCTAGATGGACGGAGCACGCGTGTATCATGGACTCAATCTCCATATGCTAGAGATGCATGGCGAGCATCACGACGAGGACTTTTGCATCCTCCAGGACGTATGTCCTGTCGTCAGGAAGGCGGTGAGAAAGGCTGTGATTTCGAGGTTGAGAAGGTTGGGTATGGAAGCAATGGACAAGGAGATCTCGATGTCATCCAGTTTGACGTTACACCGGCATACCTTCACAGTACCTTTAAGGAGGATATTCATATGGGGCAGCCAGATCGCTAGGTCGATCGATCCCAGGAAGAGAAACTGCGTGTGGCACCTCTTTGCGAGTTGGTGAAGACTGGGAGGTCATGGAACGAGGAACTGAATTCTCACGTGGAGAGTGAGGGATTCCCCGAGAGGCTCCAGCAGTTTCTGTCCAGACCCCCGGCGGAACAGAGGGACTTCGCGCGCTGCGCCCTGGGAAGGAACTCGACAAGCTTTCGAAAGGTATCAACACGAAGTATGGTATCACCATCAGTCCAGCGATTCTTTTCTTGCACGTACTCGCACTTCATTGTTAGCTAGATTGAACGACCAGAATACAAAGTCAACTCGATCGAAGCGCACACACTGGAGGTACTCGCATGTCTATACTATCATCGAACCGCCTTTGAAAAGGAAAATCCAGCTACAAGAGACGATACCGATGAATCTATGCTGCAGCGTGCTGCGTTGGAATTGGATGCCGAGGCGGTGTATTTCCCCTCATTCCTCTATGGTCTACCGCCCGCAGACCGTAAGCATTTCCAATTGCGGTCGTCGTATAGTAGTTTCTAACGTTTGAGTACAGCCGTACCGGTGCAACCCCAGCGACTTCAGCAATCTCCGATCCGTTCAACCCCTCCCAGATTCCCGTGGCCGAAATTCGCGTGTGTGACAGTCCCATCTAACGACGCACCCGATGGTCCACTGTTCGTTGATCGGTGCAACACCGTCGCCTGTCCATACACGGAAGCCGCCAATTTGTTCAACCCTCGGTCGAGTACAGCAACCAGGGCTGAGGGATCTTCCTCCGACCAGATCTCTTATCCAGAAAGGACTCAAGCACTCATTTATCCCTATGTCGCTTGACCCCGGGAATACCTACCGCCCAGCGTGCAAACTCGGGTGACTTTAGTGGTATGTAGTACACTCTGGCTGGGCCTTCTGTTCCAAGAGAGGCGGTGACTCTCATTCAAGCCCGAGTCACCCGAGTCTGCCCCCGTAGGCATTTCGAACGTCCATCGCTCACTCAACACCATTCGACGACCAAGCCGGTCCTCCTCTGCAAGCAATGCCCCTACTTAAGCACATGGGCCGCATGCTCCATACCAGCCAATTTGGCGCTACCCGTCCGCCAATCCGGTAGAGGCATGGGAGAGATCGGAGGAAACAAATTTTGGTTTCCGAACGAGTGCCAGAAGAACGGCAGTGACTGACATAATGACTAGTTTTCTGCCTTGCATATAGATGGGCGGGTTACTTAGTGACTCACATGAGGCACCGATAGTTGCGCGATCGTCAATCGTCATGCCAGGTGCTCTTGACGGTGAGCGCCGTCCCTTAAACTGATCCCAGGGAACACGCCGACTCCTATAATGACACCAATGGTCCCACCTGAAGGCACGGTGACTACGACGCACTCCGATTTTTTCAGTCGCGGCTGCGACTGTCCAACCACTCTCGTGTGGTAAGCACCAGTGATCCCACTGCCCCCCATATTGGTGCCACTAATGCAAACGCTGTTGCCAGAATCTGATACGGGGTACCGAGACGTAATGGGCCCGGCCTGGTTCGGAACGACGAATGGAATGACCCTTGATTTCGTGGCTCGTATAGGGCTCGCACCCATTCTAGTCCCCCAGTGACGCTGCTCCTGCTCTCCAAAACTCTTGATCGAAGTGCCTGCATTGCTCTGCTCGGCGGGTGCATCGACGCTCTCCGGAGAGCAACCACCGCAGCAGGTGAGCAGTTGGGATTGTGCGACGCTGAATGGTGATTGCGTTGGCAGGCGAGAGAGGCGAGTGTGGGGTACCTGGCTCGAAATTGAGGAAGCTGTTGGCATAGTTGTCTGCTCTAGCACACGAAGAGAAGTAAAGGTGGTCAGAAGGTGCATTAGAGCCCTTTCTTCTTCCAGTGGTGGTGATATCTGGAACGGCATCATCAGGCCGAGTAATGGGAGGCGCCGAGTCGTCCGAGGAAGACGATCCGATCAGCGGTCCTTCTGATCCTGCTACGATTGCAGCGTCGTCTGAGCCTTCAGGACGAGTGTTTATTGGGACGCTGATAGTGGAAATTTGGGGCAGAGCAGAGGCCAGTTGAGTTCGAGGATTCAGCCCTCTGACTTGCTTGAAGCTCCGGCTGTATCCCAGCCGCGTGTTGCTCTCGGTCGCTGTGTCCGAACATGGAGTTGAATCAAACCCTCCTCTGGAGTGAGCGACGCAGAAGTCCTGGGCTCAGATACGTCGTGAGCGGACTCACTGGGCAGCTGAGACGGCTCAATGGACCGATGAGACTGGCTTCGTGGCGGCGGAAGCGGGAGGGACTCGACTGGGTACGGTAATACCCCTCCGAACGGCCAAGTTGACCTTGACGGGCGGAGGTAAAAGAGTTCGCAAGGCTGGGCCACCCAAGGAGGCGGGGCGAAGCACCGAGGCCCGGCGTGTTTCTCTCTCCCGTTTTGGGGGACTGAATGGAGGATCCGCAAACCCGGCTCTTCCTCGGCCAAGTATATCTGTAGGCGGTGGCAATGGCGTATGTCGCAAATATCGGAACGGGGGTTTTAATGGGTTATAAGGTTTTTCACTTCTGTGACCTTACAGACCCCCCCGAAGGGTTTATAAGGGGGGTTATAGGGTACCTTATAAAGACCTTTATATGCAGTTTCTCTAGTATATGACCCGCATTGCTTATCCATTCACATCCTTGGAATCATACTTTGAGAGCAGACACGAGATTAAGAGCAATCTAGTATATTGGAGACCAATGCGGAAGCTACAGCACAATCAACAACTGATTCAGATAATAACGTCCTTCGGTTCTCAACTCGGTTTCTTACACCGCTGCACGGAATTCCTCATCTGGAGAAATCAGCCACTGTACCTTGAAAAGGGACTACGGTGCATGT
>Ga0307515_10020425_pt1 | contig 11816 bp, 11 predicted proteins | sample 17_EM_MG_FD_194513 | JGI IMG/M metagenome (GOLD analysis project Ga0307515, IMG submission 194513) | Populus trichocarpa ectomycorrhiza microbial communities from riparian zone in the Pacific Northwest, United States - 17_EM | ecosystem: Host-associated > Plants > Roots > Unclassified | place...
TAACGTTCAATATACATACACGAGGTAATACAACAATGAGAAATATATATACAAGTATGACTTTAGGTTCTTATGAAAGTGTTCTCAAATTGGCCATAACAAGAAGATCATATGGTAAAACTCGTCAGAAAATCAAAATGCAATGAGCATAAGGCTCCGTACTGTGGGATGATCAGTCCACACAGGTCGATGACTCCCCCGACCAACTAGGGTTCAGATACGATGTGCACAAAGACTAACACTACCCTGTTGGCATGGGTATTCTGACTGACATACCATAGGTTCATAATCATAATCAAACAGACATATTCATATCTCAAGGCTCAACTCATGACATCAATCAAATGAGGAGCTATCAATTCAGAAGTCAATTTAAAATATATATTGGTTTATATCAAGAATTCAGATTCAACAATTGATCATGCTTTATCATAACAAGGATAATAATCAACATATATATTATCAAGAAGCATGATCCAATTCATATTAACAAATCAAATATTTATAATATTTCTCATGCATATAAAAAATTATCCACTCACCTGACTCAAAGCAAACAACACTCAAAAGCTGATACCGAAGGAAATCTTACTGACGTCCCACCGGTAGAATATCAGGATTATCTGAATACAAAGAGGACATATTCAAGAATGACTCAAAAGAGCATATAACCTATTTAATACACTTATCTAAGGGTACATTCCATAACCCTATATGTTTTTGAACTAACTAGTTATTTTTTCTAAAAACCCAAAATTTAACGGTTTTCCCGAAATCTAATCCATAATAAAACAAATAATAAAATTTATAATAATTCACTAAATAACCCTCAATTATTCATCAAACCAATCTGAAAAAGCTAATATTACAGCTAGGGACCAATATGTAATTTATCATATTTTTAAGGGTCAAATTGTAACTTTGTCAAATTGGAGGACCAAACTAAAATTGTCATAAATCCATGACTATACTGAAATTATGACCATAATTAATCCTCATTTATGTCCAGAATATCTCATTATGCTTGAGGGACCATTCTGGAATTTTACCAAATTTTTAGGGTCAAATTGTAATTTTTGTCAAATTGAAGGACTAAATTGAAAGTGTTAAAATTTCATAACTATACAGGAATTCTGCCCATAATTCATCTTTTATTCTGTTCAGAATCTCGGAATAGGCTACAGGGACCAATCTGCAAAGTTTTCAAAGTTTAGGGACTAAACTGTAATTTCCACAAATTGAGGGACCAAATTGAATTTTCATCATCTTCAACCTCCAACCCAGAATTTCAACAGAAAACCTACTGTTCTCTCCAAATTTCTAACACAAATTCACCGTTCAAACAAAACCATAACTCAAAATCATCATTTTTATCTTCAATCTCTCAAATTCAACTTAACAATCCATTACCCACAACAATCAACCTTATAACATTCAATTTAATTCATCAATTAAACCCAAAACACAAATTTTCATAACCCTAACATTCATCAAAACTGAAATTAAAGCTAAAGAAAACATATTATACACATTTAAGCATAATCTTACCCTTTTTACTTATTTCCTCCAACTCCTTTCTATCTCCCTTCTAATTTCCCTCTTTTCTCTTCTTCTTCTTCTTCCTCCCTTTCTCTCCTGCCGGTTTGCTCTCTTAATTTCAGATCTCTCTCTCTCTCTTTTACTTCCTATTTATATTTATCAAGTTTTGTTGAATTACCACACTACCCCTCATTTAATTATACTTACTCTTTAAGCCTCCAAGGGCTTTGTTGCCATTTCCTCTCTCTTTAATTCAAAACGTTACAAAGAGTTTGGCATGCAGGTCAACCAAGTTGCTCATTGCCTCACCACACCCTGTATATAAGAGGTGGAAGACATTGATTCTATCACAGAGTCCTTATTAAAGACTTCAAATTTCTAAAAATTTGTCAGTCTTTTTGGTTTTTTTCGCACTTGCGGGTGCGCGTAACAAAAAATCAGGATAGAGAACTTGCCATCTAACTGTTTGGTTTATAGTCACTAAAAGATTTAAGTAGACTAGTCTTATATGAAAATTTAAGGTAAAAGACTGGTTGTGGTTAGAGAAGGTATTAACACTTCCAGTGCATCCTACTTGAGGTAGGCTGTATTATGTGGTCTATAGCTCAGAATAAGGATTTATTCTAACAAATAAATCTGACATTTCAAATTTATTATAAGCTCGTATGTCCAAATAAATTCTTATGGGAAGAATTCATGTAGGTGTCTTGACAGAGTTTACCTATCCTGGAAGGCGAAAGAGTTTTCTACAACTCATATATTATGGTAAAAAATACTCCCAATTAAGATTGATGAATACCCAAAATAATTTTAAAAATTTTCTAGTTAATTTCTGATATTTAAATATCAGCTTACTTGTAGGTCTAATATTTATACTAGAATGTTGATAATTAATTTTCAGTAATTAAATTTTTTAGGGTTATTGAAATATTAGCCAAATCCTTAAGGAATTTTATGACCTTGTTATAAATTCCACAAAAAATACAAAGAAATATAAAAATTTTCTAAAACAATGCTAAAAACATTTTTTCCCTCTTTTTTTATAAATAAAATGCAATTTTTGTAGGGATTGAGCTGCATGTAATAAGTAAAAATTATTTTTTTTGGTCATATGCAATTAAAACATTGGATTAATTAATTTTTAATTTTTTCTTTTTTTAACAATTATTTAACACAAAAAAAATGCAAACACACACACACACCCTTTTCTTCACTAATTACTCACACATAAAAAAATTACACATGTTTACAAACCATCAAGAATTCAAATTATAACAATAATTTAAAAACACGCTAAAAATTCAAAAATTAGCAAAATGGTCCTCCTAAGGGTTGGAAAACAAATGGAGATATTGTTGGAAACATAGGAAGCACACTGGAAGATTATGGGATAGTCAAAACAATGGCGATGCGCGGGTCTCACGCGCCAGCGCCATTGGCGGTGTGTGCAGGTAATGCTTCGCTGTCTTGGGAAGCGCGTGATGGCATGGATTAGGAAGCTCTTCCTCCCCTCTTCACTCCTATACTGATGGTCTAACAAAAAGGAACCTGTAAAAGAAGAAACAAACACAACAAACTTCAATTCTTTTTTCCTTCTTTTCTCTTTTTTAGATCTGCTTATCTCTCATTATTTTTTCTTCAAATGATCATTGCCGCTGCCAACTCAGGTGGAGCATCGTGTGTGGAGAGGGCTAGTTCGGTGGTTGTTGATAGGTCATCGATTCATAGTTGGAAAGAGAGAAGAAACCATTGGCGGTGGTATTCATAGCGGCGATGCTGCTGGAGCTAGCATTGTTGGATTTGTTGTTGGCGGAGGTTGCTGTGATGTTGAGGAGCTGATGCTTGCTGGTGGAGGAATGTGGTCGACGGTGATGGTGGGTCAATTTGTTGTGGCTTCAAATGGATAAATGAGAGGAGAACACCATGAGTTAAAGGTTTGCACAATAGGGGGCTATTCACGATGGTTGTGAGTTGTGGTAAAGAGGATAAATGGCTATTAGTAGCTCACACTAGAGGTTGGCAGTCGTGGGTTGCTAAAGAAGATGGTGGAGGAGACACCAATTTTGTGTGCCTGGTGTTGTTGAGCTTTTTTCTGACGCTGCTCCTCTACTGGCATTGTGGAGAGAAAAAAATAAGGGTCACAAATTGAAGTTGCTGGTGATGGCTTTAAGGTTAGATTGTCGCTGGTTTTGGTTTAAGAGAGGAAGGAAACGGGTCTATGGAAGTGTAGTTTTTTACTTGTGTAACTGCAGGCTAGGTTGAGGTATAATAGGGCTTGGGTTTTTTTGGTGTATGTGGGGATTTGAAGAGTGTGTGAGCTAGATAAAGTTTTTTTTTGGTATTTTTTTGTTAGTTTTTTATCCTCTCTCCTAAATATTCCCCCTTTTTTGTGTGTGTATAACCATCTATTTATTGATATTTTTTTTTGTCTTTTCCCCTCAATTGCTTGGTCCCCAAGCAATCTAAATTTTCTTTGGTATCTTATTTTCTTCATTTTCACTTTTGGTCCCTTTGCTTATTTATTATATTTTTTTTATTCTTATTCTTTTGTATTTTGATTTTTTTTAAAAGGACAACATCAACGTTAACTCAAAAAGCACGTTAACAACTAAACATATTGAAAGTAGATTTTATTTTTTTTAATTTTAAATTCTTTGAAAAAGACATTGAAAATGATGCAATATGCCAGAACATGTTTTTTTAGGTTTTTGTTGTTTTTTTTTTTTTTGAAAAATTTCAAAAACAAAATGGTCAAAAATTAGGGTGCAACAATTTTGATGATGAAACCAAACAAACAAATAAACAACAACAACAACCATTATCCAGATAGCCAAAGGACAATATGAAGAGTGTATTGTTGCCTCCAACAATCTAGTAGATAAAATGACAAGAAACCTAAAAAATGATGTACTTCTAACTAATGTTGATTAATGTGTGGAGAAGATTGACCATAATCGTCCATTTTATATGGAAAGCAACGTGAATAATTCCTTTTGATGAGTCAAAATATTTGGTTAAGATTTTTATAAATAGAATTTTTTTTAAAAAAAATCAAATGGGTCTAACCCAATCTTAAAGAGAAGAAATCTAAGTACTCAAGCTTGACTGACTACCAAGTCCAAGTTCTTTGAGTAACATATTTGCCAAATCCATTTTTGTTTTTTAAGATTTTTTATATTTATAAAAATCTATAACAAAAAATATTGACTCATCAATTACATGGATAAAAATGAGATCAGGGGCTTGTTAATTAATAATTAACTTGAGCCTTGATAATGACTTTAGTGAAGCAAATGAGGAAGAAGTTAGTGATACATAAGGTTCCTTTTGTTGAATGCCTTTATCTTTTTCATATTGTTCATGATTGGATTCTCCCTTTTCCTTAGCCTCTTTTGCAGCCTCATCCACCATTTGCATACATGTACATAAACGTTAAACCATCTTCTAAAAACACGTGTGTGTGTGTGTGTGTGTGTGTGTGTGTGTGTGTAGACATTCATTAAGATTATGATTCAACTGCCGAAGAAGTTAATATAGTAATAAAACAAGAATTCGAGAGACTTGTAGTAGAAAGATTAATGATCATGATTAATGCACTTACATTTGTAGTGACGGCAGACAAGAGTAAATAAGGCATAATATCAATAATATGAGTCTTGATGTGATTCAAGGCATCCTTGGTGAGGCCATGAGCAGCAAAAGTTGCATCTTTAACTACAATCTTCAATAAGTGACGAGTAGTTTCCAAGGCATCAGCTGGGACTGTAGCAACACTCAACTTCTCCAATAACCTCTTATTTACCACTCCAAAATGTCTTTTGTATCTGCACTGTTTGAGAAATTAGTGTAGTAGAAGCTTATGGACAACAATGCAAAATAACAAAACTAAAAAACAAGAAGAAAATTTGAGAGGAAGGAATATTTCATTAAGTTTTTTCTCTTCTATACACATTTTCTTTCTATTACACTTATGCTCTATGCTTCTGATTACAAGCGTATTTATAGATCTAAAGTCCTAGACAATTAAGGAATTATAAGAAGCAAAGGAAATCCTATCCTGAATAGGAAAATTAATTCTGCCGACTTAATCGGTTGACCGGTTCTTAACCAGTAGATCGATTCATTTAATTTAACTGGTCGATCATTTCTTAACCGATAGACCAATTCCTCTATTTTTTAGAAAAACTAGAAATCATGTTTATGTTTAACATCCCCTCTTAAACTTGATTTCACATATCTCTTAACATATCTCTCAGTTTGGCAAAAACATCATGTTTGAGTGGTTTAGTCAAAATGTCTGTGACTTGGTCTTGGGTGTTCACATACTTGACTTTAACTTTCTTATTTGTAATGCAATCTCATAGGTAATGAAATCTTATGTCGATGTGCTTACTTCTATCATGAAACACAAGATTCTTTGCTAAGGCAATGACTGATGAGTTATTCATATAAATTTCTATAGGCTTCTCTTGTGACATTCATAATTTTTTCAATAATATTTTTAGCTATATAGGATGAAAAACACATGTTGTAACAACTATTTATTCAGCTTCACAAGTTGATAATATGATTATAGATTTCTTTTTTGAACTCAATGTGAATGTTGTGTCTCTAATATAGAAGACAAAACCTATAATGTTTTTTTTATCATCCAAATCTCCATCCAAATCATTATCACTATAATATACAAGATCAAATTTGTTAGAGTAACCATAGAATAAACCAAAATCTATGGTACCTTTGATATATTAAAGAATTCACTTCAAAGCTTTGAGATGTGTCATAGTTGGTATCTCTATGAATATGCTCATAAGTCCTTATCCAAAGAGAATATCCGAACAAATACATGTCAAATATCTCAAACTCTCAACTAGGCTCTTGAATATTATAGAGTTTATCTTCTCTCCTTCATCATTATTTGACATATTTACTCTACACTCAATTAGAGTGTTCATTTTTACATAATTCTCCATCTTGAACTTCTTGAGAATATTTTTTGCAAACTTCTTTTGACTCATAAAGATTCCATCCTCTCTTTGTTTGATCTTAATCCCTAGGTAAAAGGTCAAGACCAATATCTGTCATCTCAAACTCCTTAAACATTGATTGTTTGAAGTCTCCAAACATCTTTGGATTATTGCCTGTAAAGATCAAGTCAAATACAAGCGTATAATAAGAGTATCACCACTCTCTTTTATCTTCATATAGATAGCATATTCATGGGGGCATTTTACAAACCCATTCTTCAAGAAACAACTATCAATTCGACTATACCAAGCTCTAACCCATGGGTTGCTTCAATCTATACAAGGTTTTGCTCAACTTTAATATATTGTCTTCATGTCCCTTCACTTCATAACTCATGGGTTGCTCAATGTAGACCTCATCTTCAAGAAAGCAATTTAGAAAGGCTGACTTGACATCCATTTGGTAGATCTTTCATTTATGTTAGGCAGCTGTGGTGATTATTAATCAAATGACCTCTAATCTAGCAACTGAGACAGAAACTTCATCATAGTCAATCCCTCGCTTTTGATTATAGATTTTTGTTACCGATCTCGTTTTATACCTCTCCATTTCTTTAGCATTCTTTTTTTTATATAGATCCACTTGAGACCTATTAACTTCTTTTTATTTGGTTTATAACCAACTTTCAAGTGTCATTTTCCTCAATTAATGCAATCTTCTAATTCATAGCAATTCTTTACTTTTCATCTTTTATTGCCTTTTCAAATATTATAGATTCACATGTGGTAAGATGACAATATAGAGTTAAATTATCATATATTGGATTGGTTACCTCATATAAGTCATCAAAGCTACTCATCTTTCTTGGTGGACTAGGTGAGGGGTGCTACTATTTGAACTTCAACTAGAAGAAGAAGATAAAGGTGAAGTTGAGTTCATTGGTGATTGTGGAGGTGTAACTAATTCTTAATTATCGTCATCCCTCTCTTTATCTTCATCAAAAACTAGTAAAAAATCATACTTCTCACCATCTTCTACCTTCCAATTCCATGCTCATTCTTCATCAAATTCGACACCCTTACTAATAACTATCTTTTCTTCATTGGGGTTGTAAAGCTTGTATTATTTGGACTTTTGATAATCATCCATAAAAATCATCCTTTTGCTTTTGTCATCTAGTTTGGTTATTGCTTGATCATTTACATGCATATAACCAATGCTCTCAAACACCTTCAAGTGAGTAGCATTTGGCTTTCTTCCATTCCATGTCTCTTATGAAGTCATGCCATTCAAGGCTTTCGTAAGACACCTATTTGACAAGTAAACATCACAATCTATAGCTTCATCTCAATACTTCTTTGGCATCGTTTTGGTTTTGAGTATGTTTTTTGTTATATTAAGGATGTTATCATGCTTCTATTCTTTCTTTCCATCATGCCATTTTGTTGTGAAGATCTAAACATCGCTAAGAAATTTTTTTTGATATCATGATCTTCACAAAACTAATTAAACTTATTAGAACAAAATTCACCCCTTATCTGTCCTAAGTGATTTTATAGAATAACAACCTTTTTTTCCCAATTAATGTCTTCTTAAAATAGTTAAATACATTAGACTTTTGTTTTAAGAAATATACCTATATTCTTCTACTATGATCATCAATAAAAAAGTAGAAAATATCAATTTTTACCGAATGAGCATTGTTGAATAGGACCACATACATTTGCATATATCTCTTGTAAGGGTTGACTTGCTCTAGATGTAGACTACTTTAGAAAGCTCTTACAGAATTGTTTGCCCATTAAACATCCTTTACACAATTGATTTGGATGTTCAATAAATGATAGACCTTTTAACATATCTTTTTGCTCTATTTTCAAGCTGTCAAAGTTTACATACCCAAGTCTCATATGTCAAAGCAAGTCTCATCTTTCACACATGCTTTTAAGCATTTAGGCACATCCATCTCTATGTTTAGCAAAAATATTTTGTTCTGTCATGGTTACTTTTGCAATCATAGTTTCATAAGTATTAAGTAATGTCAAAATACGATCTTTCATCTTAATCTTATAACCCTTCTCCAATAATTATCTCAAACTCAATATATTGATTTTTACAGTTGGGACATAATAAACATCACCAATAAATTGATGACTATTATTTTTCAATTTAATAAGAATCGTACTGTCCCTTTGATGAAAACCTTTGAATGATCCATGAAGGTTACATTACCTTTAATTGATTCATCAAGCTATATAAACTTGTTTTTATCTCCACACATGTGATTGATGGCACTATTTTCTAGATACCACATGTGTTTTTTAGGTTGCATTTATTCATCATGGACTAGTAATAAGATGGCTTCTTTCTCCTCTTCTATAACAAGATTGACATTCTTTTCAACCATTTTGGTTGGATTCCAACAATCCCTGATATAATGACCTATCTTTTCATAGTTGTAACATTTAGCTTTTTTTTCTTTTTGTCAAACTTGGGTCTCAGATTGTGACCTGTCCAACTCAGATGTCTGACCAAGCTGGGCGTATCAGCCGAAAGACCTTGTGACCCGTCCAATTTTTTTTTGAAATTACACCCCTTTTTGTATGTATACAATGGGGTATTTCTTCCTTTTCCAAGGATTCATGAGAGAAGTGTTCAGATATTACTAGATAGGTCTAGACGAATTGCATTCACATAGGTGGATCACTTTGTCTATCTTTTATAAGTTCTGTAGGCTCGTTAGAATCAAGCCTTTAGTCAATGACTTCAGAAGTTGCTGACATCGATGATGACAACATGTGTTGGTTTTTCACCTTCACCAACAGACCCACAAGAGCCATGAAGGGAACTCTATGTGGGAAGCCTATGCAAGTTAAAAAATAGAGGGGGAGATGACCGATAATGAGGTAACGTGAACCAGTCAACCCCAAAGGTGGTGTCGCAGGGGTGCGAGCCGACGCGACGTCAACTAGCGACGGCTGAGGCTTTTTGTCGTGCCTCCTGTGTGAGGTGTTGTGTGTTGGAAATGGTTTTTGGATTTAATCATAAAATTATGATTAATGTTTAGGAGTCGCCACCTAGTATTATGGTCACTAGGAACCTATGATCTGCAAGAGTCTGAGTAAGAGACTGGTTGTGCAAGGGGAAGACGCATCACCCCCAGTGCACCCTACCTAAAGTAAGCTGCATTGTTGTTTGATTGTTTTTTCTAAGTCGGGTTTCTATTCGTTGGTCTTTTCTAAGGTTCAAGGCAGATCTCTCTTAATGAGAAAGTCTCTACCTTATTGGGTTAAATCCTAACCATGCTAAAGTCTGAATTTTAGCATTGCATTTATTTACACCTTGTATCTTTAATACCTGAGGGTATACTTTATCGTGTAATTTTACACCCCACAAACATTAAAGTCTACATTTGGACCTTAAAAAAATTGGAAAAAGGTTTTTGATACTTTGGTCAAACCCTAATGGATGATCATAAACTGGTTATGATATCTATTTTTTTGGATTTTCAAAACATGAGAAAGATGCAATCTTTTAATGAAAATATGCTTGGGAAATTTTTAGGACTTGGTTGTATGCATGAAAACAATATATGTATATGTATATATATAGGGAAATTGATTTAAAAGTTTTTGAGATTTTTTTTTGAAAATGTTTTGAAATTTTTTTTTTGAAATATTTCAGAGAAAACCAGGTATTTTAATACCGGATTTGTATTTTATAGTGTAAATATACAACCCGATATTATGCAAAATTGGTAGAAAAATATTTGAGAAAATCACAATTTTTTTCAAAGGATTTTTGAATTTTTTTTGAAAATTTTTGTTCTTTTAAAGAAATATAATAATATAATATAATATAATATATATTATATAATAGGAAATATGTGGGCTGGGCCGAAATCCCCATAAAATTGGCTCTTTTAGGGGTGAGCCGGACCAACCCAATCACTTGGGCTGGGTTGGAATAGGTCCAGCCCATCCCAAAGATTATTATGTGCAGAACGTGAATAGTAGTTCACGTTCTGCATGCAGTCGAAATGGTTGCAGAAATGGAGGTCGACGAAGGAGCGGCTCACTTGACAAAGAAGTCTCGGCTGTGATCAGGAGGTTTTGCTGATGGTTTCGGTGGCGTCGCTGGGAGGAACGGTGGCCAAAGTCGATCACGAGGGAAGGAAGAAGGATTTTGCAGAGGTGAGAGAGAGGAAGAAACAGTGATTGTTTCAGGAGTAGGGATGGTCGGCTTGTGGTTGGGCTAGCTACCTGTGGTGGAGCTAGTGGTGCAGAAGCTGGTGGTGGCTGGAAAGGCGGGGAGAGAGAGGGAGAGAAAAACTATAGAAACGGGGGCAGTGGGGCTGGTTTTTGGCCGACTTTGGACCCTATTTTCTCCTCCCTTAGGTCATCAACGAAGCCTCTATTTATAGGAGGTCGAAGAGGGTAATCTCATCTACACCGGGGTAAAATTTCAGCCCTTGATTTGGTTGGGAAGGAACCCAACCGTTGGTTCAAAGTAGCCTCCCTGAGTTGTCAAATTTGCAGGAAAAGGCTGCCTGAGTTAACCTCTTTACGTTGTCGCCGGTGTCGCCGTGCTGTCATTCATCCTGAAATGTTCACATGGGGTTGTAGGGATCCTTTTTGTGCAAGTTTTGTTCGATTTGATGGAGAAATCAAGCATTAAATTCACCTGCAAATAAGGCTCCCACGCTGTTTTTTCGGGTAAAATGGGGAAGACAATGAACAATGATTAGACGACGCGTCGTCTGATCCTCTTATTTTTTTAAAATACTCAAAACGGCGCCGTTTTGGATTGAATTAGGGATTTTAACTGATTTTCAATTTAGTCCTCCAACTTTCAATTGGTTTCAAATGAACCCCTAATTGACCCTAAACTTTTGATTTAATACAATTAGGTCCCTGCAGAACTTCAACTTCAACCCTGGATTTACGCGTCTTTCGCAATTTGGTCCTTGGTCTTGGATTTATGCAATTTAACCCCTAAATGACCATTAAACTTTCAAATTCTTTAATTTCACCCCCAGTTTTTGTCAATTAAGCCCTTATAGTGTGGTGCCTTTCTCAGATTGGTCCTTGGCTGCGAATTTCTTCAATTTAGCCCCTAATTGACCCCAAAACTTCAATTTTCTTGCAATTTGGCCCCTAATTTCAATCAATTAACTTGGTAAAAATTAAATTTGATCTCTTAAAATTTCAATCTTCTCAATTAAGCCCAAATTAGGCTCCCAAACTTAATTTTTCACCAATTAAGCCCCAAATAAAATTAATTTGACCCATTTAAAGTATAATTAAGTC
>Ga0307515_10020426_pt1 | contig 11816 bp, 7 predicted proteins | sample 17_EM_MG_FD_194513 | JGI IMG/M metagenome (GOLD analysis project Ga0307515, IMG submission 194513) | Populus trichocarpa ectomycorrhiza microbial communities from riparian zone in the Pacific Northwest, United States - 17_EM | ecosystem: Host-associated > Plants > Roots > Unclassified | place...
TGAAGAAAAGAAGACTTAGAAAGAATAACAGAGAAAGATGGTATTATATTTCATGTTTTCTGTATTACATTCCATCACATATATATACACGAAGTGCATTGATTACAAGAATGATTATAGCTACATCCCTGATATTTCTCCTAAGAATAATGCTGGAATCAACTCATAAATGGAAGAAGAATCATGACAGAAAAGGAAGAAGGATCATATCAGATCCTATAGATATATCTGCCAATAGATACTAAATACCTTACTGCGTTTGTTTCATCGCAAACATAAAAACTGATGAAAAACGAACGCAACCTTAAAGACCAAGACAAGCCATCATCCTCATGACTAATCCATTTTAAATCCTAAATTACTATAACATTGGATATATATTTAATGATTTCTCTCAAATCAATTAGTCATTGTCAATTTAAAGATATGGTCACATTGGACGTAAGAATATCATCAATATATAATGTGATCTAAAGCATAAAAGCAAATTTGATTTGTTGACTTTATTTTTAATTATAATATTCTTATAAATCTAACAGAAAAAAGGATAAAAAAAGAGCATCTTGTTTTTGTATATGGCTGAAAGAAAGAATTTTTGGGGTATAAAGCATGTTGAATATGTGTATTGGACAATTCTTATGATTAAAAATAACAGTTAAAAACACAGCAACCAACCGATTCCAATACATATGTATTATTCGAGTGGGCAACAAGGTGCATGTTTCTCACCAACCATGCAAAAATATATGGCATATAACCATAAGTAGATTATAATCCTTTTTTTATTAATGTCGGTGTCCGGGCTAGTTTGCGCGTACCTCGATTAATCTTACAGGCTTTGAAGTTAACGATCATGATAGCCTCCAGTAGTCCGAAGGTTTGTGAAACTCGAATTGGTAATCTTTAAGAAGCAAATTTATAGGCTGACCAGTTAAACTATACCCCTCAAGATTTAGATTATAATGTTATAACAAATGCATGTGGTGCAATACAATTAATGAGCACTTGTACCAAGAACCGCTAACCCTAGCTCTCAATGCTGGAGGACCTTTATAATTGTCTTAATAAAAAGAAGCGAATTTGGTCACATACATTTCCAACCTTCAATTATAGCATGCTTATGTTGCATGCATGTATTCATGTAAGGTCAGCTTAGATCACAATGATATATATATAATTTTGTTGTTTGTTTGTTATAAATTATAAACACTGGTATGGTAGATATTAAAAAAAATATTTTTACTTTAAAGACTAGCTTTTAAATTGGTTATTTTTTTTTACTTATATGACAAGTAAATTTAGGTCTTACAATAGCATTAAAAGGAGCATAGTCATTGTATTTTCTTGAATATGTGTCGATACATAATTTTTAGACAAGCTTTCTTCAGTTTTTTTCTATAATTTATTTTTCATAATTTACTTTATACAAGTTTATTTTTAGCTCTATACTTTTACCTTTATACTTTATTTATCACTTTTTCACATGCTTTATTTATTGTTTTCTTTACTTGCATTATTTTCCATGTAATTTAACATTTTCTTTTAATTTTGCAAATTCTTCGTGGATGATCATCCCTATAAATCAGCGTTATAAATCAGTCTCTTAATTAATGTAAATCAGCCCTTATATAGGTATATTGATACCCTATAAATTAGCCTTCTAATTATTAATTCAAAACAATCATTATTTAGGTAGATTAATGCCCTATAAATCAGCCATCTAATTGGTTCATTCTAGCAGATTTGCTTTCTATGCTCTAATGATCTTTCTCTTGTATTAAGCAACACATGTTCTTCATTTTGTTTTGAAGTTTTATTCTTGTCTTGGATTTTTTTTTTCTTGTTTTTTAATCATATTGCTTTTGTTTCAGATCTAGTGTTATTAAAAAAGGGTAATACTTCTAATTGTTTGGTGAATATTAAACCTAGACATTTCTAAGACTTATTTTTTATTTTTTTTTAAATAAGTTACTCCTCTTAATATCCAAGATAATTGCCTATGTTGAGTTCATTTTACCATAAATACTAAAAGTAAATAACAAGATATTATTTGTGAGAAAATAAGGGTAAGTTTTTTAAAAGGTTTGGATGTCATCCCAGTGGGCCTTGTAATATGGGTCGAACCCTTAATGGATTTTATAAACAAGTTATAAAACCTAATACAAATGAATGGATGAATGAACATTGATTTTTTTTTTTTATCATTTAGAACCAAAAAACCATGTCAATACATCTTGTTAAATATATCAATGTTCATACATAAAGAAAGACATGTTGCATTGTTAAGGTTAATAATGAAATGACAAAAAACATGAGAGGAAACAAGATGCAAAATTAAAGGATTCGACCAAATACATTTAACATAAATATCAATCTAAGAAGCATTTATCAATCCTAAAATATCATCACAAACACATCAAAATTAACAATAAAACAAGATACAAGATTAAGGGACTTAGCTGACATCATTCAAATACAAATATCAATTCAATAAAAAAATATTCAATTCTAAAAATCTCATCACAAAACATATTAAAATCATCAATAAAGCAATATAATTTATCCAAAATATGTTTAGGTTTCAAAATGGATCTTCTAGGTGTGGTCGAGAAGGACTAAAAAGGGCTGGAACAATGAAAAAATATTGTTGTTATTGCTGCTGCTTCAAAGTACTGCTGCTATCTTTATTCATATCTTATAGCTGGATTTAGAGTGTCATAACCACACAATTCAGAGTTAGACCCTTCATAAAAGTTTCAGATATTCTTATAAGCTTTTCAAATCATATAGGTTTGTTTTTTTTTTTTTTCACTTTTATAACTCCATATAAAAGTAAAAACTGAAACATGGTTTGATCTTTAATGAACTTTTGAATAGATTTTGACCTTTTTATTTTGACTATACTTTGAGCTTCAAAATAATAGAACTAAGTTTTAGAATCTTCATAAAAGTTTTAGGACTGTATTTTATCTCTCTATCAAACTAAAGAACATTGGAGTCTAAAATGTATAGCTCTAGTTATGAAGCAAAAACCAAGCAATATTCTAGTTTGAATAAAGTTTCCAAAAGGATTGCAGGTAGAGTTTTCTGGGATATATGGTGATGTTTGAAGGCTGGTTTTTGGACTGAACAATGAAGAAGAGGGGTTTGAAAAATAAAGAAAGTGGTGCTAGAAAATGATGAAGAGGGAAATGGGTTGTCACCTTGGTGAAGAGTGGGGAGTGATTGTTTTCTCTTCTTATTTTTTTATGGCTAGTCTTTTTCCCTCAAATTTCAGCATACTTTCTCTTCTTTTTCTCTCTTTCTCTCTTGGTGGCTAGAGTTTTTGGTAGAAAAGATGTGGCTAGAGATTTTATGTGGGAGAGATAAAGTTAGGGTTTTTTTTATGTGGTGACCCTCTCTTTTCTTTACAATTCACTCATCTAGTTATAACCCACTAATTTTATTATTTTATATTTAGGTATTTATGGTTGTGCAAATGAAGAAATGCATCGAAAACATATTTTTCTTGAATTTTTGCTTTTTTATTTAATTTTTGGAACATATTTTGGAATTGGAGGTAAAACATTTGGGTTACGAAGATGATTTCTTTTATTAGGCAAACCTAATCATGTAAGCACATTAAATATATTTATCATTAGAAACAAATAATGATGCAACTTATCTTAGATATGATATATTTGATAATTACTATCTTCACTATTACCTACAATATAAATAGTATGATATAAAGTGTATTTTTTTAAAAGTATGGAGGAAAAGTGCTAATTTTAAATAAAATATGTTTTTTGTTAGTTGTAAATGATTTAGATTTTATAGATTTGAATATTGATAATGTTGAAGAAAATAACAATGTCAAAGTTGGGGGTGTGGAGGGGAAGGAAATTGAAAGAGAATTTGATTATGAAAATATTAGCATAAAGTTCAAGTCCTTGAACTACAAACATTTAATGGGATGTAACATGATAAATTTATTGAAAATGTTGTAATATCTTATTATTTAATACCTAAGCAATGAATTAGAATATTAAGATTTTTATTTGAACTCATAATTTTCTATTAAATCTTATGTTATTTCATTTGTCTATGTGTACTTTGTACTTGAATTTAGGAAATTGGATGCTTAGAAGACTTAATATTTAAATATTTGAAAACTTCTTTAATTTAGGTCATTTTTCAAAGATTTTACAAGAATTTAGGTATGAAAGCAAAAACATTGAACTATCAATTCAATTGTTGAACAATTAGTTTAATTAATGAATTGACACATTTAATTCAATAATTTGCTATTTGGTTTTGATAATGTTTTATATAACAACTATCTATAAGATTGTGTGTGTTTGATTAGTATTTTGAGAGATAAAAAATATATACAGAATAGATAAAAACATATTAAATGATATAAAATAAAAAACAATTTAAAAATGAATTTTTATATTCTAAAAAATATTCTCTCTTTTCATTGTAGTAACTACTAGTTAGGCGGCTTGCGCTATGCCGCGGGCTCATCTTTTAAAATATCATAAAAATCTAAGATCTAAAAGTATAGGGTTTGACTGCAACGTCAGACCCAAGAGTATTCAATCTGTCTGTAATGTCAAACCCAACAATAATCTTTATAATATTAATCATAATATATAACTCATCTGCCAAAATTTTTATGTTTTTTAATCTTTCAAAAAAAAATTATGGATTTTCTTCGATAGTAATAATAGTTTTTTAAAATTTAATAATAATAATAATAATAATAATAATAATAATTTTTTATTTTACAATTCAAATCAAATCTATGGTTGTTTTCCAATATTGATAATATTTTTTTTTCAAATTTATTAATTATTTTATTAATAATATTACTTATAATAAAAATAATAATATTTATAACACAAATAATACAATTTATAATATTAAAACTTTTAATTATAATAAAAATAATAATATTTATAAGACAAATGATAATATTTTTAATATTAATACTATTAATTATAATAAAAATACTATTATTTATAACACAAATAATACTATTTTTAATATTAATACTTTCAATTATAATAAAAATAATAATATTTATAAGACAAATAATACTATTTTTAAAATGAATACTCTTAATTATAATAAACACAATAATATTGATCACACAAATAATTATATTTAGAAATCCAAAACTCAAGAATATTGACTAAACCCAATGCTCATGGGTCCTGCGTCAGGATCCAAGAGACATGGGTCCAGATCCAGGACTTAGGAGACATGGGTCCTGAGACAGGATCCAAGCGAAATGGATCCTGATGTTGGACCCAACAGAATTGGATCCTTTGTCAGGACCCAAGACCAATTAGTTTAGTACCCAAGAGAATTATAATAAAAATAATAATATTTTTTCTATTAATATTTTAAATTATAATAAAAATAATAATATTTATAACACAAATAATTATATTTAGAAAACCAAAAATATTTCTAACACAAATAATAATATTTTGGAGAAGAATATTTAGAATTATAATAAAAATAATAATATTTATAACACAAATAATTATATTAAGAATTTCAAGAATATTTATAACACAAATAATAATATTTTTTATATTAAAAATTTGAATTATAAGAAAAATAATAATATTTATAACATAAATAATAATATTTTGATATGAATATTTTGAATTATAAAAATAAAAACTATTTATCACACAAATAATTATATTTTTTATATGAATACTTCGAATTATATTTTTTAATCTTTTAAAAAAATGATGGTTATTCTTCAATAATAATAACAATATTTTTTAAATTTATTAATGATAATAATAATAATAATAATAATGTTTTTTTTATTATTTTATTAATAATATTAATTACAATAATAATAATATGTATAATACAAATAATAATATTTTTAATTATAATAAAGATAATAATATTTAGAATAAAAATGACAATATTTTTAATATTAATATTATTAATTATAATAAAAATAATAATTTTTATAGCATAAATAATACTATTTTTAATATTAATACTTTTAGTTATAATAAAAATAATAATATTTATAAGATAAATAATACTATTTTTAAAATGAATACTTTTCATTATAATAAACATAATAATATTGATAACATAAATAATTATATTTAGAAACTCAAGAACCAAGAATATTGGGTCCTGCCTTTGGACCCAATGCGCTTAATGGATCCTGACACAGGACCCAAGAGCATTAGGTCCTGACACAGCCCCAAGCTAATTGGGTCCAGACCAAGGACCCAAGAGACATGGGTCCTGAGGCAGGACTTAAGCGAAATGGGTCCTAATGCAGGACCCAAGAGCATTGAGTCCCGACGCCGGACCCAACAGAATTGGATTCTGACACAAGACCTAAGACCAATTGGTTCAACACCCAATAAGCTTATAATAAAAATAATAATATTTTTTCTATTAATACTTTGAATTATAATAAAAGTAATAGTATTTATAACATAAATAATAATATTTTTTATATGAATACTTTGAATTATAATAAAAATAATAATATTTATAACACAAAATAATTATATTAAGAAACCTAAGAATATTTATAACACAAGTTATAATATTTTTATATTAATACTTAGAATTATAATAAAAATAATAATATTTATAACACAATTAATATTATTTTTTATATTAATGCATTTAATTATAATAAAAAAAATAATATTTATAATACAAATAATAATATTACTAATAATAAAATTTAAAATGTTTATAATATAAATAATAATGTCCTTAGGTCTTGCTGCCCAGCCAAACCCAAGATCAATGGGTCTGGCTGGGCATCCAGACCCAACCCCGTTTTGAAGTATTTAAGTCAGACCCAACACTATTGGGTGCTGGTGGGCAGCAAGACCCAACTCTACTGGCTCCTTTTGGAAGTGTTTTGGGCCTGTGTTGGGTCTCGTTGTCAAGCTGGACCCAGACCCAATAACTTTTGGCAAAGGATGCAATGTCTCTAACCGTAATTGTTGACTTAAAACACAGCAAAGCAACCCCCACCCCGCATAATTGGCTGGCTCTAGCACCAGGTGTTCATTTCTTGGGTTGCTGCCAGGCGCGTAGGTCTGGCTTTAGAGTCCTGGCTTGAAGCCGAGCGCCAGGTGTCTGTTTCCAAGGTCGTGCAACCCCACCAAATTCTCAATTGACCATTTTCTCCTCATCCAAAAAGACAACCCCGCTGCAGTATTTGCAACTCTTTGTGGCAAGGGCAACCCTGTCATTATGTCTCCCCAACCCACCGTGCTTTTAGCAAAGAGCAAATCTAAATAGTGCAATCCACAGTGAAAGCATTCACAGTCTATAGTAATTATCGCCTATAGTGTCAAACAGTGCAATCCACAATGAAAACACTCATAACCCCTATTGACTTCTGCTACAGTAAAATACTGATTTTTTTATTTATAATTAATTTTTTTATTTTTTTAATTCCAAAACCAGTCTTGTTTTACCTAGATGAGGAGCGCTATATCGTGAAAAATCAGTTGCAGTACTCTTACGAGGGGGTCAGGCCCAATAATTAAGGCCCGTTTCAGCCTTTCTATTTGGGCGGGAAAGTCAGCCGTTGATAAAAAAGACAATCAGTCCCTTAAACATTATTGAAAAAAAAAAAAAAAAATTCATGAGGACGACCTCTCCTACGTCACCAGAAATAATGGAACTCTTCTCTAAACTAGCATTCGAACTCCAAACCCTAACTCACAATTCGCCAATCAATCAAGAACAACAACAACAAGAGTTCAATGATTCTTCAATTGATCCCTCAATCTCAAAGCTAACTCTGTCTCTCACTCACAATCCTGGGGTTAGGGTTTTGGACACTGCTTTATCTCTCATGTGCTTTAAAGCGCCACAGGTCTGTCATTTCTCTTCTCTACTCAAAAGAAATTGTTAGGTAATGCCAGAAGTTGTACTCCTCTTTCTCACAAAATTATGGACCCACCATAAAAAAATATTCACGGGCTCCACTGAGGGATGAGAGTATAATTCCGGGAATATTGAATAGTTCCTCTCTCTAGACTTAGGTGTTATGGCTGTCTACATTGCTTAATTTGAGTAATGGGTTTTACTTTTAGGTTCTTGACTCAGTGGTTGAGTATTCTGTGAAGACAATTGTTAGTGTCTTGTCTTCATCAATATGTTGTGAGGTGTTCCGGTTTCATAATGAAGAGGTTCTGCAGATCGGTAGCTTCATTTCTCGCGGCCATTGCATGGAACTAATTGAATGTGTTTTTGATGTTATTTCAAAATTGAAGGAGCATGGTGGGTTTTCTTCTCCCTTTCTTTAATCTCCATTGCGTTTTGATGTTTATTGAATTGTGATGGTACTGTTCAAGGACCATTGATTGTGGTTTGTTTCTATGTCATTGTTTTAGTTTGATTTCCAATGAGCTTCGAGGATTAATTTTATTGGATATTTTCTTGACCAGATCCATATATGAATGTCTGAACCTCTTTCTTAATAATAATAATAAAAAAAAAAAATTGTTGTAGGGATGCCTATTGATTTGCTGTTATCTGCTGTGGTTAGAGTTGCGGCTTCAGCTTCTTGCTATAAATATCTATCCCCATCAATGCATGTTCTTGATGTTAAATCCATTGATGGAAGTATCACTGCTATCTCAAAGCTGCTGTGTCACTTGCCCATGGATTTCTCCCTTAGCAACCATGAAATACCAACGAGGTTTGCTGCAACTACCTCTCTCACTACTCAGTGTAGAAATTGTCTTCTTTCATTTTGTTTTAGAGACATGGCAATTAATATCGGTGCATGTTAAACCTATCTCAAGGTTTATTAGTCAATCTCTTCAACAAGAATATGACAATAATCAAATAGAAAATTTAAGAAATTGACTTGGGTGCTTCACAAACCTTTTTTTTTTGTAAATTCACCCTATGTTTTCACTGTTCCACTTATACTTATGTGTGCAGGTTGTTAATTTGGTACCTTGATCCATTAGCTCTAAAGCATGATATTTCAAAAATCTTGCAAGAAACCATAAAAAGACCTTTCCTTTGTTTGAGCATGGAATTTTATGAGAGGATGGATTGGCGCTCGATTCTTGTATGCCTGGTACTTTCTCCAATTATGTTCATTGATACCAGAGCTCTATTACATGACTGGTTTCTGCAGACGTGAGTTCTATTTCTTGATTTTATGGATGCTCCAACTTTTTTTTTTAGCATTTCTTAATATTTCTTAAAGAATCATTTTCTAATAAACTTCAATTGAATTTTTTGCTGGAAATTCACTTGTGTTATCTGCATGGAGCTTCTGATAATATTTACTGCTAAAAACTTGTCTTATCAGAGCAACAGTTATATCACATCATTTTGTTATTTTTTTTTATGCAACAGGGGTCTTAGTTCTGTTGTAGAGCTTCTGATGGAATTAGTTTCACTCATACTAGATGTAATTTCTAGACCAACATGGTGGGGTCTATCATTAGAGCTGGGATTGAAGCTTCCATTTTCTAATGCATATTTTCCATATAAAAGTGATTTCTTGAGGACTTTGACTGGACCCTTCTCGTATGAAAGTTTCCTACAATTAGTTCACATGACAAGAAAATCAGCTTATCTGCATAGAGAACTATGTGATCCAACTATCAAGCCATCAGCAGTGAGGGTTGCATCAATAGATCACAAATCTATCTGGTATATTCTTACTCCATGTCAAAGAAAATAGCAAAGGCAATTACTACATTTCAATCCACTTTCTAGAACTTATTTGAAATGTTTCATAGCAGGGCCCTGGCAATAAGCTTTCCAGATTGGTTCTATTTTGCTTCAGTTTTACTCTTTTCTGATGATAAAAATTCCCAACAAAATATTCAAGTAAAATGCCCATTAGGGGTACCGGAATTTGGGCAACTACCTGCTTCTGCTGCTGCTGCAACTTTTATTGCTTGGATTCTGAGCCCCGTTAACAAATCTAATCAGGATGCACTGTTTGAAAATCTGACTAAACTATCAAAGTGTTGGAATCTGAAAGAAATCAGCTCGGATAATAGTCAGAATGGGATGGCTGGCTACAAGAAGAAACTTAAGAAACCCAGATTTTGCGACAGCAACGAGGATTCTACTCTTGGAAACAAGTATGATTGTCAAGTCATTATCCTCTGGCTCAAACAATTCCAGAATATCATGAAGCATAATGAAACTATTGATGAGTTGGCATTCTGTGAGGCAAAGTCTTATGCTCTTCTCCCGCAGCATGATAAGCTGTTCAGAAGAATACCACTAGGCATCTTGACTGGGTCCTCCGGTTATATAAACGAAAATGGATGTGAGCTGCTGCTTCATTATGCTGCCACTGGTAGGATACTCGACTCACTTGGAACTGAGAATACTAGCTTGAAACATGTAAACTATAATTCTTCAGGGCCAGAAGATTTGTTTGGAGGGATTAACAAAGAGGAGGCTGTATTAGGAGCCTGTCTTGTCTTCAGTTTAACTGATGTTGTTGACAGGATGTCTGTCTCACTATTTGAAACTGAAAAGACTGGAGAGGACTTTCTATGCCTGGTGAAATTAAGGGCTGGCAGGTACTTGCTCAAGTGTATCAAGAGGCTAACCCAGTTTAATGTTGATGAGGATGGAGTACCTATGCTTTTGGATCTCCAAGGTAGATTGGAGAGGTGGAGGCATCTAGGGAAAGAAGTACCAGAGTTTCACAAAGATCTAGATGATGCCCTTAAATGTTTAAGCACTGAGTCATCATGAGATTCTTAAAGCTACGGAGCCCTTTGCTTATGCACAGCATCCTAGAGAAGTTTTACAATTCAGCATAGGAGATTGAGTCTATAGGAAGCTTATGAGTAATGGATCCTTGTGTTTTAATAGCGTGTGGGATCGTATTAGATCTTCAAAGCAAGAGTTAGCTGGTTTAAATTGGTTTGGGTCCTTCCTGATTTCCGGTTAATGTTATCATCCATTCATAATAGGCGACCAATGAATGGAAGAAACAGTGGAATAGTTATTAATCCTCACTATCTCATTTGTCATCAAGATACAAAAACCAGAACTGTCAACTTCATAAATCCAGGGGAATCCAGGTAATCAGGGCTGAGAACTCTCTCTATAATATTGAAAAACCACTTGATGGATCACATCAAGAGTTGTGATGGAATAAGGCTAAGGCTCCTCTGTAAACAGGGTTTTTCTTGTATGTTCTTTGAAGAATAGCTTGGTAGTTGGTCCTCGCATGTTGGGTGAAAGCAACAACGATTGCACCAGCAGGCTTGTATGGAATTCAGCAGTATTTTCCACTCAATTTGCTCGGATGTCAAGATGAAGATTTCTATGGTCAGCTATCAATCCCCTTTGATTACTTTTTTTTTTCTTGCTTTATTCTTTACCTTCTGTGAGAAGCTTTTGTTTTCTGGTTGTTAAGTGTTTGGTAGTTTCATTTTCATTTTTAATAGTTTGATAGATGAAATTGACTCTCGATTACCAAAAAATCAAAACACTGGAATATTTGGTGGGAGTCCGTTTTATGGGATTAATGGGAGTCCGTTTTACCTTATCATGATAGAAGGAGAAAACACATCTTGATGTGCCAGTTGCCTGTATATTATGGGATTAATGTGGGGATGCGATATCTGTTCTGTAATTCTTAGAAATTTTTAATTAAGTCCTTCTATCCATGTTTAAGGTATTCTAATAGAATGTCCTAATTGAGAAATCAAAATTTGTTTTAAGGGAAAAAGTCATACAAAATTTTGTTTAGGGGCAAAATTGATACTAAGCAAATAGTTTGGAGGGGTATTTTTGAGGTTCGATAAGAA
>Ga0307515_10020427_pt1 | contig 11816 bp, 10 predicted proteins | sample 17_EM_MG_FD_194513 | JGI IMG/M metagenome (GOLD analysis project Ga0307515, IMG submission 194513) | Populus trichocarpa ectomycorrhiza microbial communities from riparian zone in the Pacific Northwest, United States - 17_EM | ecosystem: Host-associated > Plants > Roots > Unclassified | place...
GACGTCCGGCACATCGACTGGAACGTCACGGCCCGCCTCGACGAGCCGTTCGTCCGGCAGTACACCGAGGACCGGGAGATGACCGCCTGGCTGGTCATCGACCGCTCCGCCTCGATGCGCTTCGGCCGCGGCGAGCAGGGCAAGGAGTCCGTCGCCACCGAGCTGGCGATCAGCCTGGGCCGGCTGGTCGCGCAGGGCGGCAACCGGCTCGGCGCGATCCTCTTCGACAACAGCGCACACCGGGTGATCCCCCCGCGTACCGGTCGCGATCAGATCCTGCGCATCGCGCGCGAGTTGCTGCGCCCGCCGCCGGCCACCGGGCCGGGCGCGACCACCGACCTGGCCGCGATGCTGCGCCTGGCCGCCTCCACCACCACCCGTCGGCGCAGCCTGGTGTTCGTGATGTCCGACTTCATCGGCGAACCGGGCTGGGACCGGGCGCTGGCGATGCTCACCCACCGCCACGAGGTGGTGGTGATCCGGGTGGTCGACCCGGCCGAGCTGGAACTGCCCGACCTCGGCCTGATCCTGGTCCAGGACGCGGAGACCGGCGAACAACTGCTGGTCGACACCAGCGACCCGCTGCTGCGCGGCCGGCTCGCCGCGCAGGTCGGCGCCCGCGAGGAAGAATTGGCGGAGGGGATGCGGCGGGCCGGGGTCGACGCCCACCGGATCACCACCGACCAGGACATGCTCGGCGCGCTCGTCGACATGGTCCGCCACTCCGGACGGAGACGCCGGTGACCTTCCTCTACCCGGTCGTCCTCGCGGTCGCCGCGCTGGTGACCGCGGCCGCGATCGCCGGCTACGTCTCGCTGCAGCGCCGCCGCACCGCCGCCCTGGCCGCGGTCGGCTTCGGCGGGCTGGCCGGCGGCGGCTCGCGGCGGGCCGCGGTGCGCCGCCACCTGCCGTACGCGCTGCTGCTCGCCGGCCTGCCGATCATGCTGGTGGGCCTGGCCCGCCCGCAGGCCGAGGTCGCCGTGCCCCGGGTCGCCGGGACGGTGGTGCTGGCCTTCGACGCCTCGAACAGCATGTCCGCCGCCGACGTGACGCCGACCCGGCTCGCCGCCGCGCAGGCCGCCGCCAGCGGTTTCGTCGAGGAGCAGCCGGACACCGTCGACGTGGGCGTGCTGGTCTTCGGCGACCAGGCGCTGCTGACCCAGGCGCCGACCGACGACCACGCCGCCGCGATCGCCGCGATCGGCCGGGTCGCCCCGAGCGGCGGCACCTCGCTCGGGCAGGCCATTCTGGTCGCGCTCGGCACCATCACCGGCAAGCCGGTCAGCCTGCCGGAGGACGGCGCGGCCACGACCACGAACGACCTCGGCTACTGGCCCTCGGCGACGATCGTGGTCTTCTCCGACGGCGAGGAGACCGGCGGCCCGGACGTCCAGGCCGCCGCCGAACTCGCGGCCGCCGCCGGCGTACGCATCCAGACCGTCGGGGTCGGCACGGCCAAGGGCGGCACCGTCGAGGTCGACGGCTACCAGCTCGGCACCGCGCTGGACGAGACGCTGCTGACCACGGTCGCGCAGACCACCGGCGGTGCCTACCACCAGGCCGGCGATGCGGCCGCGCTGGCCGACACGACCAAGTCGATCGACCTGCGCCTGACGACCGAGAAAGAGCCGCTGGAGCTGACCGCGCCGTTCGGCGGCGCCGCCCTGCTGCTGCTCACGCTCGGTGGGCTGCTGGGCATTCGCTGGCACGGAAGGATCGTCTGATGTCGTTCAGTTGGCCGTGGGCGCTGGTGGCGCTGCTGGCCGTACCGTTGTTGCTGGTGGCCCGGTGGTGGTTGAACCGGCGCCGCAAGCGCACCGGGCTCACGGTCTCCAGCGTCGCGCTGATCCGCGCCGCACTGCCCGGACGCACCTCGTGGCGGCGACGCATCCCGGTCTATCTCTTCCTCGCCGGGCTGTTCGCGCTCGCCGGGGGCATGGCCCGGCCGCAGGCGTCGCTCTCCGTGCCGCAGAACAACACCTCGATCCTGCTGGCGATCGACGTCTCCGGCTCGATGTGCAGCACCGACATCGAGCCCAACCGGTTCGCCGTGGCCACCGACGCGGCCCGCGAGTTCGTCGAGGCCCAGCAGGACGGCACCAAGATCGGGCTGGTCGCCTTCTCCGGCATCGCCGGCCTGCTGGTGGCGCCGACCACCGACAAGGACGCGCTGCTCGACGCCATCGACACCCTCCGGACCGCCCGCGGTACGGCGATCGGCCAGGCCATCCTGACCTCCATCGACGCGATCGCGGAGAACAACCCGGACGTCGCCGCCACCGGCGTCGACCTCGGCGATGCCGCCCCCAATACCCTCGGCGACTACGAGCCCGACACCATCGTGGTGCTCACCGACGGCGCCAACAGCACCGGCGTCGACCCGGTCACCGCGGCGGAGCAGGCCGCCGCCCGCCGGGTGCGCGTCTACACGATCGGCTTCGGCACGACCGAGCCGGCCCAGATGGTGTGCACGGCCGACCAGGTCAGCTCCGGCTCCACCTTCGGCCAGGGCGGCCCGCGCGGCGGTGGTGGCGGCGGCCGCGGTAATCAGGAGATCGACGAGGAGGCGCTGACCCAGGTCGCGGACCTGACCGGCGGGCAGTACTTCAAGGCGGAGGACGCCGACCAGCTTGCCGACGTGCTCACCGACCTGCCCCGGGAGATCGGCCTGCACAAGGAGAACGTGGAGATCACCTTCTGGTTCGTCCTCGCCGGGGTGCTGCTGGCCTTCACCGGCGTTGGTCTGGCGCTCTGGTGGAACCGAGTCCCGGGTGCCGCGGTTCATCGTGGGGGAGCGGCACGACCGTCACCGGGCAGCGCGCCTGTGCGGTGACGGCCCGGGTCAGGCCGCCGGCGGGGTCGGCCCGCAAGACCCGCACCCGGGGGTATTTGAGCTCCCACGGCTCGACCTCGGCGTCTCGTAGCTCGGCGTTGGACCCGGATGCCGGCACGGCAGCGACGGGAAGCCGGTGGGCGTCGGCATAGCCGAAGGCGAAGTCCAGGGCGGCGCGCCCGGCATCGCTGCCGTCGACGCCGACCACAACGTGACCGGCGAACGGATCGCCCGGCTCGGCCGGAACGGGATGCACGACCACGAGCGGGCAGTGCAGGTGGCTGGCGACCTGCGCGGCGACGGTGCCCGCGGTCGCGCCGATCACCAGCAGATCCGCGCTCGCGGAGGCGTCGGCCAGCGCCGCGGCGGGATCGCCGACCAGAACCCGGAACCGCCGCTGGCCCTCGCGCCGGACGGTCGCCGCTACCGCGCGGGCGAGCCCGGGGTTCGCCCGCTCCAGCAGGGGCACGGGTGGCTCGCCGGCCAGCCCGGCCAGCGGCGAACACGACGGACAAGCACGCAGCAGCACCAGCCGATCCTGCGGCCCGGCCGCCTCGTCAGCGGCCCACGCCAGGGCCTGCAGCCCGCTCGCGCCACCCACTCCGACCGCGATCGTGCGCTGCACGGCACTCACCCGTTCCCCTAGTCGACCCGGCTGCTTCCCTCACGGTGCGCCTCTTGCGCCGGATGCACCAGGTGCGTGGCAGATGCCAGGGCTGCGCCCCACTTCCGGGCCCGCGTCTCCTCTTTCTCGGCGAGTGGCCCGGCCGTCCGCTTGACCAGGAAGCTTTGCGCGGGCAGCACGGTGCGGCAGCCGAGTCGGCGCAACTGCCGCTGCACCCGGCGCGCGGCCGAGCCCGGCAGGAACGGCTTGTCAATCTTGGTGTCGAACGCTGCCGCGGGCATTCCCCGAAGCGGCGGCGAGCAGTCGAGATACTCGCGGACCCCGACGGCGACGGCATCGGGCCGTACGGTGCCCTGCTGGGCGGCCTGCTCGCGGCTCGACGGCCGGCTCATGCCGAACGCGTGCGTCGGTCCACCGACCACGAGAAGATCCACTCCGGTCGCGATCGGCATGCTGCTGACCTCGGCGAGGGTGACGTCGTAGGTGTCCCATAGCCCGTCGGCAATCGCGCGGGCGACCTTCTCGGTGTTGCCGAACATTGACTCATAAACCACAAGCGCCTTCATGGCGGTCTCCTTTCCCTGCTGACACCTCCAGTGAGCCAGGTGGACGGGCGCGGGACGCAGAGTCGGCGTACTGGTCGGCGCGGGACTTTCGGCCCTTCTTCGCGCGGGAGGGCAGCCTTTACTCGGCGTTCCGGATGCCCTCGCCGAGGCTTGCACGTAGCGCGCTGACGGTCGACGCCAGGTCATCCCACGGGAACAGGGCCGCCGCGGGTGGCCCCATGTCGGGCGTCGGCAGGGGATAGTGATCGGGATCGAAGATGATGTTGACGCCCCAGGAACGCAAGGACGTCACGCTGGCGCGGAAGGCTGGATGGCGGGCGAGTGCCACGTTCGGGGTGGGGACCGCGACGATAGGAAGCGGCAGGCCGATCGCCTCATTGAGCATGCCCAAGGCGAGTGTGTCGCTCGCGCCCGAGGCCATCTTGTTGATCGTGGCTGGAGCTACGACGAATGCGTCGGCCGGAGGTAGGACGTCGGGACGAGATCTGCAAAGCCTTCGCCGCGCGGCTCAACGCGGCATGATTACTGGCTCTCATCCTCTTGCGTGGAGTGACCACAGCGTCACAACCGTGACGTCAGCCGTGATACCGGGGCCGGGGTCGGTTCGGTGACAGACGAGATCGGCCGGAGGTGCTTGGCTGGTCCGCGATGACGGACATAGATGAGCTTCCCGATCCGGGTCGGGCCGGTAGCCTCGACGATCTCGCCGAGGCGTTGCGCGCGTTGAAGACCTGGGCCGGCGATCCCTCGTACGACACCATCCGCCGCCGGATCACCGCGGCCTGGCGGGACGCCGGCCGCCCGGCCGTCGAGCAGGCGCGCCGGGCCACGGTCGCCGACTGCTTCCGCAGCGGCCGGCGACGCGTGAACGCCGACCTGGTCGTCGCGATCGTCGAGACCCTGCACCCGGATCCCGGGTACGTGGCCCAGTGGCGGCAGGCGCTGCAGGTCGCCGGCGGCGAGGCGCGGCCCGCGGCCCAGGTGCGGGTGCAGGACACTCTGCCGGCCGAGGCAGCCGCCTTCACCGGGCGAGTCGCCGAGGTGGACCGGCTCCGGCGGGCGCTGCGCACCACCGACACTCCGGTGCTCTGCACGATCACCGGCACCGCCGGCGTCGGGAAGACCCAGTTGGCGCTGCAGGCCGCCCGCGACGGCGGCCATGACCGGGTGCTCTTCGTCGACCTGCGCGGCTTCCACCCCGACCCGGCGCAACCGCCCGCCGACCCGGCCGCCGTGCTGGACGGCTTTCTGCGTCTGCTCGGGCTGCCCGGCCAGCAGATCCCGCACGACCTGCCCGGCCGGATCGATGCGTACCGGGCTCGGCTGGCCGGCACCCGCACGCTGGTGGTGCTGGACAACGCCGCCGATGCGGCGCAGGCCGAGCCGCTGCTCACCGCCACGCCTGGTTGTCCGGTGCTGGTCACCAGCCGGCGCATGCTGCACCGGCTGCGGCCGACCGACAGCCTGACGGTGGAGGTGTTCAGCCCGGCCGACTCCGCGGCGTATGTGGCCCGCGCCGCGAGCGGCGTGCCGGTCGGGGACGATCCGCGCGCCGCGGACCGCATCGGCCAGCGCTGCGGGCACCTGCCGCTGGCGCTCGGCCTGATCGCCGCGCACATCCGGGCCGCACCGGGCTGGACGCTCACCGACCACGCCGATCGCCTCGACGAACGCCACGAGCAACGGCGCCTCGACACCGCGGTGACGCTCGCGATCGGGGTGTCGTACCGGAATCTGAGCCCCGGCCTGCGCCGGCTGCTCCGACTCGGTGCCGGCCATCCGGGGCCCGACCTGGACGACCGCGCCGTCGCCGCGTTGACCGGAACGGCCCTGGCCGCCGCCCGGGCGAACCTCCGCGCGCTGCAACGGGACCATCTGCTCCAGCAGTCCGCACCCGGCCGGTACACGCTGCACGACCTGATCCGCGCGTACGCGATGGAACGCTCCACCGACGAGGACCCGCCGCCGCAGCGCAACGCGGCGCTCACCCGCCTGTTCGACCACTACCTGGCCGCCGCCGCGGCCGCGCTCGGCACCATCGCCCCGGCCGAGCGTCACCGGCGGCCGAGCGCGCCGGCGCCCGGACCGACCACGCCCGAGCTGACCGACCTGACCGCCGCCCGCGCCTGGCTGGAAACGGAACGCACCACGCTGGTGGCGGTGGTCGGGCACGCCGCCGAGCACGGCTGGCCCGGCCATGCCACCCGGCTGTCCGCCACCCTGTTCCGCTGGCTGAACGGCGGGAATCCGACCGACGCGCTCGCCATCCACGGCTACGCCGTGCGCGCCGCCCGGCAGAGCGACGACCGGCCCGGGGAGGCCACGGCGCGGGCGCACCTCGGCGTCGCCCACCTCCGGATGGGCCGGTTCGCGCCGGCTCGCGACCAACTGCACCTGGCCCTGCGGCTGTTCCGGCAGCTTGGCGACGTGGTCGGCCAGGGTTCCGCGCTGGACAACCTCGCCCAGGCCGAGGAACGGCAGGGCCGTCTGGAACCCGCCGCGGCGCATGCCCGGGAGTCCCTGCGGCTGCTTGCCACGATCAACCGGCCGACGATGGAGGCCCGCGCCCTGATCAGTCTCGGCCTGATCGAGCAGCGGCTCGGCCGGCTCGACGAGGCCTGCGCCCACCTCGACCGGGCGGTCGTGCTGCTGCACGGGGCCGGCGACCAGATCGGCGAGGCCAACGCCCGCAGCGTGCGCGGCGAGATCCTCGCGGAGCTCGGTCGGCACGCGCAGGCCGCCGCCGACCTGGACCAGGCCCTGGAGATCTGCCGCGAGCTGGGCAACACGGTCGGCGAGGCGTGGACCCTGGACAGCCTCGGCACGCTGCACCTGCGCCTGGGTTGCCCGGCCGAGGCCGCCGACCACTACGGTCGGGCACTCGCCGCGTTCAAGGCGACCGGTCAGCGCGACGGCGAGGCCTTCGCACTCAACGGGCTCGGCGAGGCCGCGCTGCTGGCGGGGCAGCCGGACGATTCGGCCGGCCACCACGCGCAAGCGCTCAGCGTCAGCGCCGAGACCGGGGATCGGCTGCAGCAGGCACGGGCACACACCGGGCTCGGCCGCGCCTACGACGCCGCCGGCCGGTCGGCCGACGGCCGGCGGCATGCCGAGAACGCCGTGATCCTCTACACCGACCTGGGCGTTCCGCGCTCCGCGGTATCCACGCCGTGACCTGCTTGTGGGGCGGCCAGCCGACCTGCACCCTGGTGGGATGGCGCCGAGCGATCACCACCAGCAGCCACCCGAGGCCGAGCCGATCCGGATCGGCCTCGCCCTGGGCGGCGGTGCGGTCCGCGGCGCGGCTCACATCGGCGTCCTGAACGCCTTCGACAAGGCCGGGCTCGCGCCGGCTGTGATCACCGGTTGCAGCGCGGGGGCGCTGGTCGGCGCGCTCTACGCCGCCGGCCTGAGCGCGGCCGACATCACCTCGCTGGCCGGCACCCTGCACTGGAAGCGGCTGGTCCGGCCCAGCATCGCCGGCCGCGCGCTGTTCGAGACGGCCCGCCTCGGCACCTTCCTCGACAAGGCGCTCGACGGCCGGGACTTCGCGGCGCTGGCCCTCCCGTTCGCCGCCGTGGCCTGCGAGCTCACCACCGCCCGGCGGGTTGTCCTGCGCGAGGGCCCGGTGGCCAGCGCGGTGCTGGCCAGCTCGGCCATCCCGGGCGTGTTCCCGCCGGTCGAACGCGACGGCCTGCTGCTGGTCGACGGCGGCCTGGTGGACATGGTCCCGGCCGGGCTGGCGCGCAGCCTCGGCGCGGACATCGTGGTGGCCGTGGACGTGTCCGGGCCGCTGCCGCGCCGGCCGCCGAAGACCATGCTGCAGATCATGATCGCCGCCAGCGCCCTGCAGCCCGGCGTCGGGGAACAACTGGCCCGCGACGCCGACCTCGTGCTGACGCCGGACGTCGACGCGTACGCGTTCTGGGAACTGTCCCGGATGGCCGAGTTCGAGCTGGCGGGGCAGGTCGCGGCCGAGGAGTCGCTGCCGCTCCTGCACGCCCTGGTGCAGGCGGCCGAGGCCCGCCGGGCCTGGCAGCACCGCGACGCCCGCTCGCCGTGACATGCGTGTCGAGTACCCGCTGCGCTTCGCTCAACTGCTGCGCGCCACAGGGCGACCAGATCTTGCGAAGTTCCGGCGCCCGCTGACTCTGCTGGCGATCCCGCGTCGGAGGCGGGCCCGGTCGCGGGCTCGTTCCCTGCCGGTCGACGGGCAATACAGCGTGTCTGATCGTGTTCTGCGGGTGGCGGGCCGCCCCGGGCCTGCGATCTGCCTGCTGGGTCGGCGTTGATCGCAGCTCGCGTCCCGCATGCCGGGCACGGCGCTCGCCTGGTGGGCGCGGTGCTCAGATGCCGGGAAGCAATCCCGGCAGATGGACGAGCATTCCACGATCCGGACTTTCCGCCACCCCAAACCGCAGTATTTCCCTCATATCCGTGGCCCTAGAGCCGACCTTGGAGAGCTCGGGTGCGGAGCGAACCTCAACTTTCCAACGTCTACCGGCAGCACCACTGCCACCAGACCAACCACCGACTTCGCCAGCAGACTCACCCTCCGGCGCTAATTCGGCCGGTGGGCTTGCCGCGTTGTTGGTCATTTGACGGCGCCTCCGGTGATTCCGGAGATGATTTTTCGTTGGGCGACCGCGAAGACCACGACCAGGGGCAGGCTCATCAGGATGACGTACGCGAAAATGAGGTGCCAGTTGTTGAGGTAGAGGCCGGCGCTGGCGACGCGGAAGAGGTTGAGGGGCAGGGTGTCCAGGCGTCCGCCGATGACGAAGAACGCGTAGAAGACGTCGTTCCACACGTACAGGCAGATCAGGATTGTCGCGGTGGCGAGCACGGGTCGCAGCAGCGGCAGGACGACCTTGCGGAACACCGTGAAGGGGCTCGCGCCGTCGATTTGGGCGGCTTCCTCGAGGGCGGTCGGGATGGTGCGGACGAAGCCCGTGACGAAGAAGATCACCGTGGAGATGTAGATGCCCATGTAGACGCCGATCATGCCGATGGCGCTGCCGGCGAGGCCCAGCTGGCGCAGCAGGAGTACCACGGTTACCACCGCCGGCGGCAGGATGATGCCGCTGATGCCGAGGGCGTACAGGATGGCGTTGAGGCGGGTGGCGCGCCGGGCCAGGACCCAGGCTGCCATGGATCCGAAGGTGAGCACCCCGGCGACGGTCGGCAGCACGACCAGCAGGCTGCCGAAGAAGGCCACCGGGACGTCCGCGTCGGTCCAGACCTGGCGCAGGTTGTCCAACAGGTGCCACTGGCTGGGCAGGGAGAGGTCGGGGCTGAGCGCCTCGCCCTGGGACTTGCCGGCGGTGACGACCACCAGCCAGAGCGGGATGCCGATCACCGTGGCGACCAGGATGGTGCTGACGACTGGCTGCAGGCGCCGCCAGATTGGCAGGTCGCTGAGGCCGACGGGCCGGGTCACAGGATCTCCTCCCGCTTGCGCAGCGTGTAGATGACCGGGAAGGCCATGATGGCGACGAGCAGGAACAGCACCAGGCTCATCGTGGTGGCCTGGGCGAAGAGGCCCTGCCCGAAGGTCCGGTAGATGAAGATGTTGAGGATCTCGGTGGTCCGCGCCGGGCCGCCGCCGGTGGTGGCCTGGACGACGTCGAAGCCGTTCATCGAGCCGAGCAGCGCCGTGGCGACGTTGAAGGTGACCGCGGGGGCCAGCAGCGGCGAGCGGATGGTCCAGAAGGTGCGCCAGCGGGACGCGCCGTCGATTTTGGCCGCCTCCAGCACGTCCTCCGGGATGGTTTTGAGCCCGGCCAGGTAGATCAGCATGGACAGGCCCATCCACTTCCACGAGTGGATCAGGGCGACCACGACGATGGTCCAGGTGGTGTCGCCGAGCCAGGCGTAGTCGAACGGGCGCCCGACCACCGTGCTGAGCATTTCGTTGAGGCCACCCGTGGGCTTCAGCAGGGCCTGGAAGATGTAGCCCACGGCCAGCGCGGACATCAGCACCGGAATAAGGAAGAAGATCCGGGCCACCCGGTTGAACCACGTGTCGCGTTCGAGCAGGACGGCCAGGCCGAAGCCGAACAGGTTCTGGAAGATGGCCACCAGGGCCGCATAGATGAGGGTGATGCGGAGCGCGCGGAAGAGCGTGCCGTTGGAGGAGAGTTCGACGAAGTTGTCGAAGCCGACCGGGTTGATCGCGGCCTTGAAGCCGGACCAGTCGGTGAACGCGTAGATGAAGTTGAACAGCGTGGGCAGGAAGAAGAAGACGAGCAGGACGGCGAAGGCGGGGATCAGGAACCACGTCGGATGCGTCCGGCGGTTGATGCTCCGTTTGGTGCGGCGCCGGGTCTGCACCAACTGCGGGCGCGGACTCAGGCGGTCCGGCACCGGCGGATGTACTGCCGTGGACATCTTGGTGATGGCTCCTTTGTTATGACGTACGGGGCGCGGTGGGGCCCGTACCCCGTACGTCGAGTCGGTGTTAGAAGCCGGTCGCGCCGGCGGCCTTGGCAAGCTGGGCGAACTGGTCCTGGGTGGCCTTCGCGACCTGCTCCGGCGTCATGGTGCCGGCGATCATGTCGGCGAGGTTGATGTACAGGTCGGGGTTGGCGACGGCGAGGGCCTGCATCGAGCCGACCGAGGTCGGCAGCGAGGCGTGCACGTCGAGCAGCGCCTGCGGCACGCCGGCCGGGTTCGGCACCGCGGTCTCCAGCGACACCGTCTGGCGGTCGGTGATGAAGTCCTGGTAGCCGGGGCCCATCCAGTACGCCAGCAGCTGCCGGGCCGCGGACTCACGCTTGGCATCGCCGGTCTTGAAGGCGACCAGGGCGTTGGACTGATCCGGGATGAAGGTGCCGATGTTGCCCGACGGCGCGATCGGGAAGAAGCCGATCTTCTTGTCCAGGGTCGCGGTGTCGGCCTTGGCCTGCAGTTGCCCGAAGAACGAGTTGACCTGGACGACCATGGCGGCCTTGCCGTCGAGCAGCGCGGTGCCCTGGTCCTCGAACTTGGCGGTCTTGATGTCGGAGTTGAACAGCCCCTGCTTGATCAGCGCCTGATACTTGGTGATGGTGTCCAGCACTGCCGGGTCGGTGAACTTCTCCTTGCCGGTGTTGATCCGGTCCCAGAGGCCGGCCTTCGCGGCGTCGGCCAGCTGCACCTGCACCCACCACTGGGTGGCCCAACGATCGGCTCCCATCTCGAAGAACGGGGTGACGCCCTTGCCCTTGAGCGTGCCGGCCAGGGTGACCATTTCGTCGAAGGTCTTCGGCGGGGCGGTGATCCCGTTCGCGGCGAAGACTTCCTTGTTGTAGTAGACGCCCTCGACCGCCGGGCTGGTGATCAACGCGGCGTACCGCGTGTCGTCCAGCAGCCCGGTGATGTCCTTCAGGTCCGGCGCCAGCTTCGACAGCCAGGGCGCGTCGGTGAGCGGCTGCAGGTTGGTCTTGGCGTTGATCGCGGTCAGCATGGACGCGGTCGGCTGCCAGAAGGCGAGGTCCGGCTTGTCGCCCGTGGCGACCTTGGTCTGGATGCTCTGCTCGTACGGGTCCGGGATGGTGAGCACCTCGACGGTGGCACCGGTCGCGGCCTGGAAGCCCTCGATGACCTTCTTGGGCACGGTGTTGCTGTTCTGCGCCGCCCAGATGGTGAGCTTCACGCCGTCGAGCTTCGCGGTGGGTTCCGGCCAGGTGGCGACCGTGTCGGTGGCCGTCTCCGCCCCGGGGTCGCTGCAGGCCGCCAGGCCAAGGGTGAGTGTCGCGCCGAGCGCGACGCTGATCCAACGTTTCATCGTGGTCCTTCGATAGTCGAGATG
>Ga0307515_10020428_pt1 | contig 11816 bp, 17 predicted proteins | sample 17_EM_MG_FD_194513 | JGI IMG/M metagenome (GOLD analysis project Ga0307515, IMG submission 194513) | Populus trichocarpa ectomycorrhiza microbial communities from riparian zone in the Pacific Northwest, United States - 17_EM | ecosystem: Host-associated > Plants > Roots > Unclassified | place...
AGGATTTGACCGCGGCACTCGTTGACGGGCTGAAATTGCGAACCGCAGCCGTCATCGACGCACCGCCATCCAATCTGCTGAGCGCGCTTGCGCCGGCGGTCGGATCCCTTCTCAAGCAAGCCGGACTGCAATCGGGCTCGACCCTCGGCATCGGCTGGGGACGGGCTGTGAGGCAGGTCACACTTGCCGGCCTCCCTCAATTGCCCGGCGTTGCGACAGTCGCGCTCAACGGCGGGATGCAGCAGGCGGCACCGCATTTCCAGACCAATGAATTCGTCCGTCAGGCCGCGGAACAGATGGGGGGCGTGCCGCACTTTCTGCATGCGCCCTATATTTCATCCTCCGAACTGCGGGATGCCTTCCTCTCCGATCCCACAGTTCAGCAAGTGACGTCGCTCTGGAACAAGCTGGATGCAGCAATCGTCGGCGTCGGTTTGCGGCACTCGGCAAATCCTTCCGAAGCGACCGGAGCGCTCCCGGGAGAAAAGGCCCTTAGCCAAGCTTCAGGCGATGTTCTGCGCCACTATGTCACCGAGAGCGGCGAGATCCTGCACTGGGATGGTGAAGAACGCATGATTGCCGCATCCCCGCAACAGCTCCGCAAGGTTCCACTGACCATTGCCGTCGCGGCGGCGCCCGCCAAGGCGCCCGGCATTATCGGCGCAGCGCGATCCGGCATGATCAACGCTCTCGTGACAGACGTGCATACCGCACAGGCCATTCTTGATCGCTTATCCGCCGCCGCCCACTAAGGAATAAACCGTGAAGACCTCACTATCAGTCAACGTCAATGCGATTGCGTTTTTGCGCAACCGTCGAAACCTACCTTGGCCAAGCGTCGAAGGTCTTGCGAAATTGGCCCTTGAGAACGGCGCTGACGGTATTACCATTCATCCCCGACCCGACGAACGACATATTCGGCGTAACGATGTATTTATCCTTGAGCAGTTGCTGCGCCTGGAGTTTCCGGACCGCGAGTACAACATTGAAGGCTATCCAAGCGACGACTTCCTCGACATCGTATGCCGCGCTAAACCGGATCAGGTAACCTTCGTACCAGATAGCCCCGATCAGTCGACATCGGATCACGGATGGGACGTGGCTAGAAACATCGACCTCCTCAGGGCGGCTACGGATCGGGTCAAGAGGCAGGGGATCCGCGTTTCATTCTTTATCGACGAGGATCCAGGCATTCCAGATCTTTGCAAAGCGGCGGGCGCCGATCGCATTGAAATCTACACTGCTCCATACGGCGGCGCCTTTACGCAGGACAAAATCCGTTTGCACCTCGAAAACCTGGAAAATACCGGACAGGCAGCGACCAGGGCGGGCCTTGGGGTGAACGCCGGTCACGATCTGACATTGCAGAACCTTCCGGCTTTGAAAAATGCGATCCCGCAATTGGCGGAGGTTTCGATCGGACATGCGTTGATCTCAGATGCACTCGCGCTCAGTCTTCCTGCGGCCGTTAAAGCGTATGAGGAAGCCCTTCGAAGTAGGGGGTAAAGGTTTGGGTAGGGCGGCGGACAAGCTCTCTCGTTCGCGTCAGTCCTTGTGATTAATCACAAAGCTCTTGGTGTTGAAAATGCCCGCAGCCTTCTATCAAGACAAGTCCTTCGGTGCCTTCCTATTCGATATGGACGGAACCATTCTTGATTCGATTGCTGTAGCAGAACGGGTTTGGACGGAGTGGGCTTTGCGGCACGGCGTTGAGGTCGACTCCCTGTTGGCAACGATCCACGGAAGAAAGGCAATCGAAACTATCACACGACTTGGCCTGGCAGATATCGACCCGGCAGAAGAGGTGAGACTTCTCACGCTCGCCGAAATCGCTGACGTAGCTGGCGTCGAACCTATAGCGGGTTCCAAAGATTTTCTCGATGCCCTGCCCGCAGGCAGATGGGCTATCGTTACATCCGCGCCACGAGAGTTGGCGATTGTTCGTCTTGAGGCCGCCGGCTTTCGCACACCTCCGGTTTTGATTGCCGGCGAGGATGTCGAGAATGGGAAGCCTGCGCCGGACTGCTTCTTGCTCGCTGCGGAAAGGCTGGGGCAGCCTATCGAAGACTGCCTTGTCTTCGAGGATGCGCAGGCAGGGATCGAGGCGGCCGAGGCCGCTGGCGCCAGCTTGATCGTCATAAGCGCCACTCATCGAACTCGCCTCGAAACGCCGCATCCAAGCGTGGCTGACTACAGGGATATCGCCGGACGTTTCACTGCGGACGGGTATGTTCGCCTTTTTCAAAAGGAAAGATGAGAGACGGGCATGGAGTATCTCGCCCGCAGGATGCGTATGACCATATCCCGCGCCAGACGGCGTTGGTGCGGGGATCAGCAAACGTGCGGAATTTGGTCTTTGATGGCCCCGCTTATTTGGTTGCTCCCGTCGAGGCTTGGCAACGAACGGATTTCGGGCGTCCACAGGCGAGCATTCGGTTAAGGATGGCCACGCCGATCGCAGCCTCTGTCTGCTGAGCAAGGAATGACCGGGCGCGCAACCGCGGCCCAATGACGCCCTTGTATCGACCCATCGCGGTTTCCACCAAAACTCGTTTGCCATAGCCTGTAGATGCCTGCCATTTAAGGCGGCCGTCTATCTGCATGGATGCTATGTGATCGTCTCTCTGGCAGCATGCATGGGCGTTGGGCCGTTCAACCGCGTTCGAGCGCGGTGGAATGACAACCCTTGCGCCTGCGCTGTGACGGAGAACAGCGTCGTAGGTTGGATAGCCATCATAGGCTCCATCGGCAGTGAACTGGTCGATCTCATCATCGATCTGATCAAGCAATGGCTCCAGCTGCGAGGCGTCGCCTGTTTCCTGATCTGTCAGGCTATGGGCAATAATCTCGCCACTGTCGGCATCAACAGCCAGATGCAGCTTTCGCCAGCCACGCCGGGACTTTACGCCATGCTTCTCCTCGAGCCATTGGCCGGCGCCATAGATCTTCAACCCGGTGCTGTCGACCAGCACATGAATGGGGCCGTCCGCCACATGCTGCCGGTCGTTGCTTCTGGCCGATGGCTTCCAGGTTCTGGCCCGTCGGCTCAGCGTGGTGTGATCGGGCACAGGCAAATCCAATCCCATCATATCAAGCACCGAACTCAGAAGCCCTTCGCTCTGGCGCAAACGCAGCCCAAACACCATGCCCAGCATCAGAGCAGTCTCGATCGCCAGATCCGAATAGAGTGGCTGACCACCGCGCGTTTTGCGACGTGGGGCTGCCCAGCCCGCCAGCGCTTCCGGCGTTATCCAAAGGGTTAAACTGCCACGGCGGCGAAGGCCCGCCTCATACTCCGCCCAGTTCGTCACCTTGAACTTCATTTTACCGATGTGACGGCGGCGGGCGGCGTTATGTTTGTGCGGCATGCTGGATCAATCAACCTATTTTCGATCCCGGCCGCATAGATGTAAAATGTTGAAATTGGATTCCTGCACCAATTCCGGCGAGAGAGAAGTAAGTATTTCGTTGTCGATTCAATCATGCCGGCTAAGATACTCATCGTGTCTACTCTTTTCGGGATCTAAACTATATTTGCGCAACTGTGGAACCGGGGCAGGCGAACAGGGTTACTTACGTGCAGGAACGGAAACCCCCTTCATCAGCCGTTCTTGTTTGACCGCTCTCCACCAAGCCAAAGCCCCCTCGGCTTCTTTGCTGGACAATTGCATCCTCCCCGGATCTTGCCTGCATGTGGAGAGCGGTCGCCCTGGCCGACAGCACTCGAAACTTTTTTCTCGATGTCGCGTTCACGGTGCGATGCTGAAAGGAGCGCCCCTTGACCGCCACTTGGAGACCAGTTGTTTTTCGTCCCACGCCTGAAAGCGAGGCCACCATCGGCAGCCCCGAAGAGGCATTGGGATTCATGGATCAGAACCAAAAACTGACCCAAGGCGATTTGTTCGGCTGGGCGAGAAAGCATTGCCTTGCGTGTGCCGAAGACCCGACGGCCTTGCCCAAGGCAGAGTTGGCCTTTCGAGCGGCCATCAACACGCTCGGGATGTTCCCGGAGGCCAGACGAAGGCCGCCCCGTGACAAAACCAGCGAGCCGGAAACCACGTAGGGAGGTCATTCTGATGGCCTTTCCGCGATCGAAAAGACCAGCTTCAGCGTATCGGCAATGTCGACGATGAACTCTGCTCCGCCGCGGATGTTCTCGAGGTGCTTGTCGACTTGGCCTGACATGAGCATGAGGTCATCCCAGCCTCGATCAAATTCCTCTGACCTGAAGCCCTTTTTGATGTCCTCCTCCAACTCTGGATTCCTGCATGCCATCCATGTCACGAATGAACTCGTCACTAGTCGGCTCGTTGAGGGTGGTTGGCACTTTCGTGTTGATCTGGCGCTCGACGTGGGTCTGCATGTCGTCCGGCCACAGCGCGTATACTGGCTGGCCGGCCATTGCGGCCGGCAAGAAGCCGTCCAGCTTGGGTTGCGCGCCGATCAACTGCCGGAACCTCTTCAAGGCTGGCTTTGGCAGTTTTGCTATTCGGATGATGCTTCACCCTTTCAACGACTTCTCAGCCCATGAACCGGAAGGCGACGAAATCGGGAAATAGATCGGCTTCCGCCTTTACGATCTCAGCATGTCGGGGCACGAGAAAATCAACGATTTTATCAATGGGCGCGCCACCATCGCTCGCCCGCACCTCATGGACATGTTGGAGAGCTGGCTCGGTTTGTCTGAACAGTTTCATTTCGACCATTTCGACTCGTTCCTGTCTGACTCCAATCAAGTTGATCTCGTCGTCCATGCTGTGGGTCATGAACCCCAGCACGTTCGCTGGGGAGAGCACCCGGTACGGTGTCGATATGTCGGTCGCGACAGTCTCGCCACTTTACCAGTTTCCGATCCTGCCGCGCGCTACCGCCCTGAGTTCCGCCCCGGACGGTTGCGACAGCGGATAGTGGCTGGCCGCGTCGATATCGTTACGGATAAGGCCGGCATCACGCAGCTGACGATCGGAGATGCTGCCAAGCGTTCGGCGGGTAGCGTTCCGCGCCCGCATCTCTTCGAACATCGCTCGACAACCGGCTGAGAGGCTGCGGAGATGTACGCTTGAGAAGAAGGTGTTGGCGCGGCTAACGAATTGTATTGTCATTTGAAGCTCCTGCGGTTTGATGTGATTTCGAATTGCGCAGGCATTCTCTTGCCGGGGCCTGCATTCCGATAGACAACGGAATGAAGCGGTCCGGTTCAGTTTCTAAACTGGCGCTGCCGCCTACACAGGACTAATGTTCCTGGCGAGGAGAGACTGCGATGGCCCAAAGACCCTATGGACTGCTTTGCCCCATCTCGCGCGCCAGTGAACTACTGGAGCCACGCTGGACCATCCAAATCATCACTGAACTCTGGAATGGCTCGACCCGATTCAACGAAATCCGCAAGGCCGTCGGCAACATCTCGTCCGCCCTGTTGTCTAAACGCCTGAAGGACCTTGAAGCGTTGGGTCTCGTCGAGCGCATCGTCGACCCGGCAACAGGAATTGTGGATTACATCCGCACACAGAAGGCCATCAAGCTTGAGCCAGCTCTTCACGCGTTGGCTGAATGGGCGCAGTGCAACATCGAAGCGGAGTTGTTCCTGGACGACCTGAATGTCTCCACGCTCATGTGGGCGGTTCGCCGAAAAATTGACGTCTCGGAACTACCAAAGCGTCGTACTGTAATTCGATTTCAATTTAATGACGAACCACGGCCAGAATACCCTCGGTACTGGCTTTTGACAGAGCCTGGAGCGGTCCTTCCCGAGCTATGCGCATACGATCCCGGTCTGGACATCGACCTTTTTGTCGAGACAAGCACGGTTTCGCTGGGTGCCATAGTGATGGGGAAAACCACAGTTGAGCGCGAAACCGAAAGCGGCCGCCTCTTCCTTAGTGGGGATGCCAGCGTCGCGCGGACGGTGGACCGTTGGCTTCGCCGATCGTGCTACGCTTCGCTCGACGGGATAGCCAAACTTCGAACCGAAACTCCATCACGCCACGCGGGACATTGATTGGCCAACGCAGGTTATGTTGAAGCGGTCCGCTGCAAACCACCGAAGCCCCTCTTCGATCGCCCTTTTGATGGCAACCTCGACAGCGTGCAGTAATGGCTTTCCCGCTGCCCGCTCAAGCGCATAGGCAAGTTTTGGAACAGATATGCCGCGCTCGGCTGCTGATCGATGAGGAGGGGGTTCTGTCGGATTTGCACGTAAATCCAATTAACGGAAATATTGAGCCAGGAGGCCAGTTGTACCGCACCGAGCAAAGTCTGTTCGTGCGTCCATCGGGTACGCCGCGCCGCCGCTTTGATGCCGGCGCCAAGGCGAACGCGTTGCCCCGTAATCGGCTAGACCTTGTCCTCGCAATTGGGCGAGTGGTGCCCTTCGCGAAGCTTCGCGGTTATAGATGGCGGATGGCAATGCGCCAGGCGCAGCGCGTGGTCACGGAGAGCAAGCATACTCCTACGGTCGCCCCGAACGGTTGTGGGTCCTTACGGATCGGTAAAGTTACTGTCATTTGCGCAAAATATCGGGGGTGCTAGCTCCGGCATCGCGTTCCAAAAAGAGTGCTCAATGCGCAATCTAGCCCTGTCCCTCGGCCCTCGTTATCGGTCTCGCTTCTCCGGTCTTGGCCGAAGATCGCGATTTTTCCGCCCCGACGACCCGAAAGGCTGCGCGGGCCGGCAGGGCTCAAGGGAGATCAGCGAGGCATAGCCCCCAAATGGTGGTGGCCGACGGTGAGTCGAGTCATGGGAAAGTGTAGTGCTTCAGTTCGAAATCGTCCCACATTGACGAAGTGCGTGGAATATCGCTGACCATCCGCGTATGATAGGCGGCAGTCAATCAGGGGGGAAGCGGATATGCGAACAATCGAATTTTGTGCGGCCGCCGCTCTGTGCGTCGTGCCATCCAGCCTACTTGCTGCCGACGAGATTTCCGTAGAACGCGGCTTGTATATTTCGATCAAACCGAGGGGTGATAAGAGGGGCTTCCGGTTTGCGCAGGCGACATTCGGCCAAAGCCCGCTCCCGCGATGTCCATGGCATCAACGAACGCGTCGACTACCCGAACTTGTGATCTTCGTCGATCCAGTCCTCAAGACGATCTGGAAACAGCGTAACCCGATCACGACTGATGCCTTCGATATAGCCTGACATTGCCACCTCCGGATTCTACATCAGAACCGAGTTTTTACACAGCCTCGGCCCATTGCAGACATTGGCCAACCAAAATCGTTGCTTTTCTCCGTTTTGACGGGTCTTATGATTCTGTGGGCTTTCGGCGGAGGTTCCCGATGACCAATTCCTCGTCAGGATTACGTACGCGTCTGACAGATTTGCTCGGCTGCGATTATCCGATCATCCAGTCCGGTATGGGCGGCCCGGGCCGCTCCGAGCTTTGTGCTGCTGTCAGCGCCGCCGGTGCTTTTGGCTGCATCGGCATGGTGAAGGAGAAGCCGGACCTGATCCGTCGCGAGATCGACTCGGTCAGAACCAGAACCAATCGGCCTTTCGGCGTCAACATTGTTCCTTCCATCACCGACCCGCATCTTCTTGAAGAGCAACTCGACGTCTGCTTCTCCGCGCAAGTCAAAGCCATGGTGTTTTTCTGGGAGGTGCGACCGGACATGATTGAGCGCGCCCATAAGGCGGGGAGCCTCGTCCTTTATCAGGTCGGGAGCGTCGCCGAGGCGATCGCGGCCGAACGGGCGGGTGCTGACGCGATCATTTGCCAGGGGTTCGAAGCCGGCGGGCATGTGCGCGGCAAGGTGACCTCCATGGTGCTGCTCCCGCAAGTGACCGCCGCCGTCTCCGTGCCCGTCGCGGGGGCCGGCGGTTTCGGGTCCGGTGCCAGCCTCGTCGCGGCGCTTGCCCTGGGTGCCGAGGGAATTCACTGCGGAACCGCGTTTCTGGCGACCCACGAATCCTATGCGCATGACTATCACAAGCAGCGTGTGATCGATGCCAGTTCAGAGGATGCGATCTATTCCGATGTCTTCGCGATTGGCTGGCCGCCGCGGTCGCCTGTCAGGACGATCGAAAACAGCGTCACCAAGCAGTACGCCGACAATCTTCTCGGGCATGGGCCTGACGATTTTAAGCTCGAGGCGATCGCAGCGGATCAGGGTGAGCCTGTCTATCGCTACAGCACGTATTCGCCGCTCAAGAACATGACGGGCGACATGGAAGCGTTGGCGCTCTATGCCGGCCAGGTCGGCGGTGCGATCAAGGAGATTCGTCCGGCGGGTGACGTTGTGCGCGACATGGTCGACGAAGCTGGACGCGTGCTCGCGCGCTTGCATTCGCTGGGATAGTGCGCCAGACTAGGCCTATCGAACCCGGCCATGCCGCGATTGGCAATACCTGTGGTGGTTTTGGCGCGCTGGCATGTCGAACCGAAGCTGTGCGCCAATGTCTGCTCCTGGCGCAAAGCGGACGTGATGGAATACAAACGGCCGATAACCTCACATCGAATCCCGTAAGGAAACCGTGTCAGGTTTGAGGAGAGTTTTGACCGCTGTTGGCCCGGAGCGGTCATTGCCGTCGCAAGAATCCGCCGCAAAACTCCGACTTTTGCCTCAGAATGGATGGCAGTGCGTCCGCTGACCTGACTTACGCGAAAAATTTGGATGAGACGAGCTTGCCCGCCAAGCGCGAAGTCAAGCGAGGCAAACTTGATTTCTTCCATTGGACTTTGCAGTGTACAGAGCATCATCAGTTCTACGAAACAGGTCGTCTCGATCGTTATTAAGCGAAAGCGACGCGACCCCGACACTTGCCGTAGCATTAATCGATCTGCCGTCGGGCAAGACGATTGTTTCCAGGAAGATGCGCTGCCGCATTCGCTCGCCAAGCATTTTTGCAGCATTGAGGCCCGTTTCCGGCGCAATGCCAGGAACTCCTCTCCGCCATAGCGAACTACGATGTCTCCGGCTCGCGAGCTTTCGATGATAACGCTTGAAACTCGTTTCAGCACGATATCGCCGATCAAGTGGCCGTAGGTGGGCTTGAAATGATCGAGATCAATCAGAAGCGTCGTTAGCGGGCGCTGGGTCCGCAATGCGGTCGCCTCCGCGGCCGGCAGCGCCGCGTCCATATAGCGCCGATACAATGCGCCGGTCAGTGCGTCGCGCACCGAGGCTGCTTCAAGAGTCGCAATTCGAACGATATCGGCGGTTGTTCGCGCGGAGAGAGGGGCCACCGCAAAAGGCTTGAAGCGAGGTCGCCCCGCGCCGTGCGCGGGGCACTCCGATCAGGCCTCGCCAAACTCACGGCCCGGCAGCTCGAAAAAGCGCAGATATGATGCAGTGATCACCGTCCAGGCGATGAACGGTGCGAACATCATGCCTGTTACAGCACATCGCGTCGAGACTGATTCAGGATAGCGCACGATTGCAAATCATGATTCTCTGTTAGTGCAACGGAGATACAGATCATGGCCCGTCCTCATCCCACGGAGTTGCGTCAGCGTGTTGTTGGCTTTGTCGAACTCGGGCACAGTCATCGTGAAACGGCACGGATTTTTCAGGTCTCGGTGCGGTTCGTCAACAACATGGTCTTGCTCAAGGCCAGGACCGGCGATCTTGTGTCCTCGCCGCAAGGTGGCTGGCGTAGCAGCAAACTGGCTGGCCATGAGAGCTTCGTACTGTCGCGGATCGACGAGAACGGTGATCTGACCCTTGATGATTTACGCAAGGAACTTGAAGAGCGTGGCGTCGTCGTTCACCGCTCATCGGTCGGGCGATTGCTGGCACGCCATAAACGCAGCTTTAAAAAAAACCGTAGTCGCCAGTGAACGATTGCGGCCAGATGTCAGCCATCGCCGCGACTTCTGGATTGCCAAACGCCTTCCGGCGATCGGCCGCGAACTGCATCGCGTTGTCTTTATTGACGAAAGTGTGCTGCAGAGCAGCGGAAGGAGTTCGACATGAACTAAGACCGCAGCGTAAAGCTGCGTGAATGATGGGGGACGGCCCTCCGAGATCGGCTTTCAGGAGCAGATCTCAAACCAGTCCGAGCTGCTGCGGTAAAGAGCCGTGGTGGTGAGCGTCGGATGAAACGTTCGGACGAGATCCGAGCAGGTGCATGTTCAAAAGACGAACGAAAGTGAACCCTCCGAAGACGCGTCGTTATGAACGTAAGTGTCGTCGAAACCAGGACCGTTTCGTCATCCTGGGACAAGTCCGCCAGAAGCCTGATGACCGGGCGGGCGGCGACCGGCGTAGAGGGGGCGTGATTTGGACATAGGCTTTCACGCGGAACTGCAGGAACCAGGCTCCTGATGCCAAGGGAGAAGCTCAAGCGGCGCAAACCGCAAGGCGAGAGTACCGATGCGGGAGACTGGGGCGGACCGATCCGTAAGAGCGTCGAGGACCCTGTAATGGGGTCGGAGCAAAGGGGTCGGATCAGGTGGCCGTATTGATTGAAACAACTGGAAACAGGATGACTTCGGAAAGTACGGCAGACAAGCCGTTTCGAATTGAGAAACGGCAAGTGTACGAAGCTTATAAAGCGGTCAAAGCCAACCATGGCGCAGCCGGGGTGGACGGCGAGACTTTGGAAATGTTCGAGAAGAATCTTGCGAGGAATCTCTACAAGATCTGGAATCGGATGTCGTCCGGAGCCTACTTTCCGCCACCGGTGCGTGCCGTCTCCATTCCAAAGAAGGCTGGAGGCGAGAGGGTTTTGGGTGTGCCCACGGTCAGCGATCGGATCGCGCAGATGGTGGTCAAGCAGATGATTGAGCCGGATTTGGACTCCCTCTTTCTTCCAGACTCATACGGGTACAGGCCGGGGAAGTCGGCCTTGGATGCCGTCGGCGTGACTCGCCAGCGGTGCTGGAAGTATGACTGGGTTTTGGAATTCGACATCAAAGGACTGTTCGACAATCTTCCACACGATCTCTTGCTGAAGGCGGTCAGGAAGCACGTTACATGCAAGTGGGCTGTGCTCTACATCGGAAGATGGCTCGCAGCGCCGATGGAGAAGAATGGTGAGGTTTTGGCGCGAACGTGCGGCACCCCGCAAGGCGGTGTCGTCAGTCCCTGCCTCGCAAATCTCTTCATGCACTATGTATTTGATTTGTGGATGACGCGGATGCATCCCGACCTACCATGGTGTCGATATGCCGACGATGGTCTTGTTCACTGCCAGAGCGAGCAACAAGCTGAAGCCCTCAAGGTGGAGCTGAGTTCTCGGCTGGCAGCGTGCGGCCTGCAGATGCATCCGACAAAGACCAAGATCGTTTACTGCAAGGATCAACGGCGCCGAGGAACGTATCCGAATGTCGCATTCGACTTTCTCGGGTATCAGTTCCGGCCGCGACGGGTGGCGAATACACAGCGGGACGAGTTCTTCTGTGGCTACACGCCTGCGGTCAGTCCGACGGCGCTCAAGTCGATGCGGGCAACGATCAAGAGTTTGAACATCCCGCGGCAGACGCCGGGGACGCTGGCCGAAATAGCCAGACAGCTCAATCCACTCCTTCGGGGATGGATTGCCTACTATGGCCGGTGCAGTCGTTCGGCCCTGTCCACTCTGGCTGATTACGTTAATCAGAAACTCAGGGCTTGGATCAGGAGAAAGTTCAAACGCTTTCAGTCCCATAAGACACGCGCCAGCCTTTTCTTGCGAAAGCTGGCACGGGAAAATCCGGGGCTGTTCGTGCATTGGAAGGCGTTCGGAACGAACACGTTTACCTGATGGGAGCGGTGTGAATCGAGAGGTTCACGCACCGTTCTGCGAGAGGCCGGCTGGTGAAACTCCTCCGGCCTACTCACCCGTCGACCAACACCTCCATGACGAAAACCACCGGCTGGTCGCCCGTGGGC
>Ga0307515_10020429_pt1 | contig 11815 bp, 10 predicted proteins | sample 17_EM_MG_FD_194513 | JGI IMG/M metagenome (GOLD analysis project Ga0307515, IMG submission 194513) | Populus trichocarpa ectomycorrhiza microbial communities from riparian zone in the Pacific Northwest, United States - 17_EM | ecosystem: Host-associated > Plants > Roots > Unclassified | place...
GAAAACTATTTCATTTCCTTCTGGGGTACTCCGAATGAAAATGAGCCCTGGGGTTTCAGCTTAGGTGGCCATCACATGGCGTTGAATTTGACCATGCACGGGAAAGACGTTTCGTTTACTCCCCTGTTCATAGGAACAGATCCTGCACAGGTTCAGAAATCGAAGTATGCAGGCTGGCGTGTGCTCAGCAAGGAAGAAGACTATGGTTTTCTGTTGTTGAATTTTCTTTCCAAGGAGCAAAAAGCCAAAGCTATTCTTTCGCAAGCCACTCCCAAAGACATCATTACCAATCCGCAAAGTGCACAACGGATAACTTCGTATTATGGAATAGCGGCCAAAGAATTCAACACCGATCAGACAGAAGTCTTTAAGATCCTTATCGAAGAATACCTGCACAACTTTGAACATGAGGTAGCCCACGGCCTGTACGACAAAATAGTAAAGAACGGGTTTGACAAGATCTATTTTGCGTGGATTGGCGGCACGGAAAGACATACGCCTCACTACTACATTATCAACGGCCCCGATTTCCTGATTGAGTACGACAATGTCGGTTTTCAAAATGACGGAAATCATATCCATGCCATACTGCGGGAGAAGAACAACGACTTTGGGGTGGATATTTTAAAGAGTCATTATCTGAATAGTGAGCACCATCGGAAGTAGGCGGTTGCTGGTTGGTTACGGACCGTGTAATTGAGCCGGTCTTCAGCACTTCCTGTATGAACTTCGATACAAATGCCCTTATCATCGCATTCATTTCAGATCGTTTTCCAATACCCCATCTTTGGTTGTAAATTGCGCTTACGCATCGTGATAAAAATGTGGAGGCCTTCTCTTATTTCTTTTTTGACTCCTGGCAATGAAAAATAAACAAAGGTTTATCATTTGGCACATCCTTGGGTGTACGGCTTTTTTGACTATACCCATCTTCCTTTTTCCACACCCACCGGAAGATCTATTTTTTCTGACTGCCAGACCTACTCAAAGAGATTTTATCGCTAATGTTTTAATGCTGGTCTTTTTCTATCTGAACTACTACTTTCTTATTCCTGAAATTTATTTTAAAAAGAAATACATTATTTACGGTTTTTGCGTGGGTGCATGTTTTCTGATGATTAGCTTTTTACCCTCTGTGTTTACAGGGCGTTTGCCCATACCACCGAACGAAGTGGCGATCGCTATACCTCCAGCCAGGGAGTGGGTACCCATAAAACCTCCGGGATCTTATTTCATTGACGAGATACGCCATCACATTTTTCTTTTTGCTGCCGTTGTGCTTTTCTCGGTGCTTCTCAGAATACGAGGTCGGTTGCTTCATACGGAGCAAGCCCGGTATAATGCTGAACTGACTTCTCTTAAAGACCAGATCAACCCGCATTTTCTTTTTAACACATTGAATGGAATCTATGCGTTAGCAGTTAGAGACAAGTCTTCTGCAACAGCTACAAGCATTCTCAAACTTTCCGGATTAATGCGGTATGTCGTTACTGAAACCGGAAACGGGTTGGTTTCATTGGAAAAGGAAATTGCATACATCAATGACTATATAGAACTACAGAAAATGAGACTGGACAAACGTGTTCAGCTATCGCATGAAGTAACGGGTTCGATAGCCGATCAGAAAATAGCCCCTCTTACTTTAATCCCTTTTATCGAAAATGCCTTTAAGCATGGCGTAAACCCGGATGAGGATTCCAGTATCAATATCCTGATTGAAATAAAGAAGGATCAATTGAAACTTACTGTTGAAAACAATAAGGTGAAAGTATTGCTTAACGCATTTGAAAAAAGTGGCAAGGGAATCCAGAACACGAAATCCAGATTGCAGTTATTGTACCCATCGAAATACTTCTTAATTTTAAATGAAGATGAAAATCACTTCAGGGTGCAACTAACAATCCAATTGACGTGATCAAAGCAATCGCTATCGATGATGAACCCCTTCCGTTAGAAATACTGGAGGAGTATTGCAGCCAGACGAATTTCCTTCAACTGGAAAAAACCTTTACCCAAACCACCGAAGCAAAAAAATACCTTCAATCTTATCCGGTTGATTTGCTTTTTCTCGATATACACATGCCTTCCATTTCGGGGATCGATTTCTATAAAGGACTTGAGCAAAATGCAATGGTGATATTCACCACAGCTCACAGTCAGTACGCGATTGATGGCTTTAACTTAAATGCTGTCGATTACCTCCTAAAGCCTTATTCGTTTGAGCGCTTCATGGCAGCGGCAAACAAGGCCCATGATTTTTTTAAATTCCTTCACAGTACCAGCACTCCTAAATCCAGCCATATTTTTATTCGGGCTGAATACAGTTTAATGAAAATACTAATTGACGATATCCTGTATGTAGAAGGTTTAGCGGATTATCTCAAGATTCATTTATCCGAGGGGAAATACATTATTGCCCGAATGACGATGAAGTCTATTCTTGAAAAACTGCCTTCCGGTTTCCTTCGTGTACACCGCTCTTTTATTATTCCCATGAGCCGCATTGAAGGTGTGCGGAATAAAACCATTTCTCTTTCCGGCATCCAGATACCAATCGGTTCCAGTTACCTGGAAGATTTTGAAAAATCTTTCAAAGCCTGATTTCCGGAATATCATTCTTCGCAAGAAACCTGCTGTTCATCGCAAAGTATCTCCTGTCTACTTTTTTGTCTGCCTGAATACTCAAAAACAGGTCAGACATTTATCTTCTTTACACAGGCAAACAAATGGCTCTACATAAATGACAGAATGTTTTATTCTTCGCAGGAAACAAGCTGTTTATCGCAAAGGTAAAAACACAAGTCAGTATTTGGATTACCAATGCGTTTAATCCTTAATACATCATTAAATCTTAAACCAATAAAAGATGAAGCTTATGAATTTGCGTAGATCGGCATGGCCGATTCTTTCTTTAAGTACTGCTGCAATAATTAGTGCCAGTGTGCTTTTTATCTCGTCCTGCAAAAATGATGAAGAAACAACACCATCTCCATCCATCACCAGTTTTACACCAGCCAGCGGGGTGGTCGGTACAACAGTAATCATTATCGGCACCAACTTCAGCACTACCGCGGCAAGCAACACCGTAACGTTTAATGGTACGGCAGCTACTGTTACCGCGGCAAGTGCTACTCAACTAACAGTTACTGTCCCTACAGGAGCCACTACCGGGAAAATCGTAGTAACGGTGAACAGCGTCACAGCAACGTCATCTTCCGACTTTACGGTAACGACTGCCACCAGCAGCAACCCAACTATTACCAGTTTCACTCCAACAAGCGGAGTAGTTGGAACTACGGTTACCATCACCGGAACAAATTTCAGCACCACAGCTGCCAGCAATACGGTAACTTTTAATGGTACAGCGGCAACGGTTACCGCAGCAACAGCCACTCAGCTGACCGTTACCGTTCCGACAGGCGCCACTACCGGAAAAATAGCCGTTTCAGTAAATACCAGCAGTACAACAGCTACTTCTACGAGTGATTTTACGGTTACGGTAGCCACTACTTCAAATTGCAGTTCGGTGACGGGCGTAGAAAAAATTGTTTGTCTGGCGAATACATTCCTGGCCACGCTTTCATCAAGTCAGCAGTCTACCGTTGTGCTTACGCTAAATCTTACCAATGCCAAGCGGTGGTCTAATCTTCCTTGCGGTGTGAGTTGCAGAAACGGATTGGCTTTTAGCTCACTCACAAGCGCACAGTTGACTGCTGCCAAGGCGGTGATACAGGCCGCATCCGGCACTGGCACTGGAGAAGGCTATGATGAATTTATTACAATCAATACCGCTGATGACTACTTGGGAACTATAGCTTCCGGGTATTCTTCCGGTAATTATATCATTGCTTTCCTCGGAACCCCGAGCACCACAGGTAAATGGCAGCTTCAATTTGGAGGGCATCACTACGCGCAGAACATAACCTACGATGCAGGCGTGATTACCAGCATAACACCTTCTCATCAAGGTGTGGAGCCGCATGGGTCTTTCACTTACAGCGGTACAACCTATGCTTCGCCACTGGCATCCGAGCAATCCGCCATGGCTGAAATGCTGGCCTCCTTCACGACATCTGAATTAACAAGCGCTAAAATTTCCGGGACTTTTTCAGATGTGCTAATGGTGCCAGGTTCAACAACCAACACATTTCCAACCACCAAGCAAGGTATTAAGGTGAGCACCTTAAGTTCAGCGGCACAAGCCAAAGTATTGGCTGCGATGCTTCCATGGATCAATGACCTGGATGCAACTTCTGCTGCTGCCTTTACTACTACTTATACAAATGAACTGGCCAATACGTATGTGGCTTATGCAAGCAATACAAGCGGCACATCCGGAAGTGCAAGTTCTTTCTTCACTGCTAACTCCGATTATGTTCGGATTGACGGACCCAGTGTGTGGATTGAATTCGTTTGCCAGAATGGAGTGGTTGTTTCCGGGCAAATACATTATCATACTGTTTTCCGCGATCATGTTCGTGACTACATTGGCTTATAATCGCAAAGTCCAAACACGTAGTATGCAACGTTTTTTTGTAAAAGGCTGTCCCGTTATTCAGGGACGGCTTTTTTTCTTAGGTATTTTCATATTGGCTTCCATGATGCCATCCGGCTCGTTCGCCCATCCTTCGCCTAACTCTCTTGTTTTTTTAGACATCAGCCCGCGCAAAGTTTCCATTGAAATTCAACTGCCATTGCCAGAACTGGAATTGTCATTTGGAAATGAAATCTCTAAGAAACCGGAGACATTGATTGAACGAAATGGACCCCAGCTAAGAGAATATCTGCAAGCTCACATACATGCTTATGTTATTCAGGGGCATCCGTGGCTTGTCGAAATTATTGATATGAGAATGGATAAAAGTAACTATCCCAATACAGATGTTCTCTATTGGGAAATAATTGCTCGTGTTACTCTCACGCCTCAGCTAGGTGAAGATACTCGAAATTTTATGTTGGACTATGATGTCATCATGCATCAGGTGATAAATCATGCAGCTCTTGTTTCAATACGAAGCGATTGGGAAACCGGCAACATTTCATCTGAAACAGCAGCAATCGGGTGGGATATAAAAGACAATGTCATTTATCCGTTGGAAGTTAAATTGGAAAAAGGAAGTTCGTGGCGTGGGTTCAAAAGTTTAGTTAGTCTCGGCATGAAACACATTGCCGAAGGAACAGATCATTTGCTTTTCCTGCTCACGCTGTTGTTGTCAGCTCCGTTGGTAGTATCTGGAAAAACATGGGGTGCGTTCGGAGGCGTTCGTTACAGCATCGTACGCCTTTTTAAGATGGTGTCGGCTTTCACGTTCGGTCATTCACTTACTTTACTTGTTGGAGCGTTGGGATGGTTTCATTTGCCAGGTCAGCTGGTGGAGATCATGATTGCCTTTTCGATTTTAGTTTCTGCCATTCATGCCATACGTCCTGTTTTTCCGGGCAAGGAAGCATTTGTTGCTGCCGGCTTTGGCTTGATACACGGTCTGGCTTTTGCCAATACGTTAACCAACCTCCATCTTGATGCAGGACAAATGGCACTCAGTATTCTGGGATTTAATATCGGCATTGAAGTGATGCAGCTCTTTGTTATTGCCCTCATTGTTCCGTGGTTGATTTTATTAAGTCGGTCAGGCAATTATAACGTTGTTAGAATTACAGGAGCTATCTTCGCTGGCATTGCTGCATTGGCATGGATGGCTGAACGCATCTTTGAAAGAACTAATCCAATAACAGCACTCGTGGAAAGGCTGGTTCACTATTCTCCATGGATCATTCTTTTATTAGCAGCCGCAGCATTGCTGTCCATGGTTCGTTTAAGGATGAGAACAAGCAAACAATAGGGAAAACATTTTCTTAAAAGCAGGTGCGACATGGAGTAGCGACAGTGGGGAGAGTCGCCCTGCTTTATTTTTTATCGTTTCCATTCATTTTCGAAATGGTCCTGCCCACTGAACGGGTTGGCTTATCCATATCTTTAATTGCGAGGTCAACAGCCGATTGGATCAGGTCCTTCACTTTTTTGTTTCTATAATCCGTGGGCGTGGCAACAGGCATGTGCCGCATCAATTTGCCTGTTCCTTTTAATAATTGATGCGGGTCCTTAATCAGCGTGCCTTTGCTAAAACCTAAGTTACATGACTGGTGTAGATATGCAATGCGCAAAAGCAGTCGAATAGCTTGTCTGAAACTGAAAAAGCCGTGGTCAGTGCATGGGTATGATAAAGCAGTTCGTTGCTGTCAGGATAAATTTCAAACACATACCCGCGTACGTCTTTGAACAGATCAATGATCTTTTGCTCTTTGAGTTCCGATAGATCAAGGAAGGTGGGTGTATTTTACGAACCATATTCAACTGTGCGGTATACGATTTTACTAGGACTGATCAAAGATAAAAAAGGTGGTGTTGGTTTTAAACAATTGGAGATGCAAAGAAGCCGAATGTCAGCTCCGGTCAACGGCCGTGAAAGAATTTTCGTTTTTTTTTACGGTCAGATGGCCTAAGGGTTCCCTAAGCCTTAGCTAAGTCTTCCCTAAGACTTCACTATCAGGCAGCGGCAAGAGCAATGATGCAACCCGTTATCGGAATGATCCGTTACAGGCAATTTGAAAAAACCGTTACCCGGTTTGCCTGTTAAATAAAATCGGATAGGCCGCCCGTACCGGAAATGTTGTGCGCTACGGTATACTTGTTTTGCACCACAGCTCTAATCCATTTCTTCTGCCTCTAAGCGCCTGATCGGATATTTAGACATATCGATTTCTTTTCCGTCCTTATCAAAATACAGGATCACTCGTTGTCCCTTTTTATCCTTTAAGACAAGCCGGTGTGTGGACAGGTATTGATCGGTTTGATTACCCGGGCTGAATCCAAATCCTTCGAAGCTGACCAGCGTATTATCCTGAATCAGTTTGGCTATTTTGTTTTCGAAAGCGGCATCAACATCGCCTGTTCCCAAATAGACCGAAAGGAAATCTTTCCCCTCTCCTTTTCCATTTCCTCTGTATTGAGAAGAAGAAGTACGTCTTCCATTGTCGGCATAGCGATAACGGTTTTGCAGCGTCTTACCACTGGATGGATCCATTTGCTGAACAACAGCCACATAGCGTGGCACATCGTTAACGGTTAGCTTGATCCATTCTTCCGCAGGAAAGCCAATGCTGTTATCGTGCATTTCTTTCACCGCCCGGGGTACCAGACTTTCTTTTATTTTTTCACTTTTAGTTACTTTTTGAGCGTGCAGGACAACCAGTGTACCTGTTGCAAACAGAAGAGTTAAAATATGGTTTTTCATATCGCTTAATAAAAATGTAGCTATTTCTTTTTCAGGAATCCTTTTTTTCGATTAACGAAGTTATACTAAAAAGAGGATTTTCATAAGAAGATCAATGCCGGTGGCTTTACGTCCGGCAAAGAGTATGAAATAAAATATGCATATAAAGGCCAATGGCTGACCCATCTCAATTCAGGGTTTCCAACCTTTGAAGGTTGGAAACCCTTTACAAGAAGAGTATTAAAGCAGTCGAATCAGGTGTTATCAGCTGACATCCTTTTACTACCAAAGGATTGGATAAAATTAAAAGCCCACTGGATAATCATGATATCTAGGAGTGGCACAATACCGCCCAAAACAGGTAGTATTGTGCCACTGTTTTCCATATATATATATATACTGGTATATGCCACTAATGGCATATATTCGTTAGTTGTATGCAAGTTTTTCTGGACAGATTGAACAACTAAAAAGGTGAAGGAAGAAAGGTGTTACAAGTGTGACAACAATTCAAGTGGACGAGAACACGTTCCGCCTTTATGCATTTTTCCAGAAATGAAAGACGTTGGAGACGACCACCGAAAAAACCTAATAACTGTTCCTTCATGTGACGAGCATAATCTTAAAAAGACGAAGGACGATGAATTCCTAATGACCTTTATTACAGGACATGTGAAGAACAATTTTGTTGGTTACAAGCAGACAAAGTCAAAACTAAGAAGGGCACTTGATAGAAAATACGATGGATTTATAAATTCAGTGCTTAAGGATTCCAAGGAATTAATAAAAACTTCCAATGGGACACAATTTCCTGTAATAGCGGGAACACCCGACTTAGACAGAGTAAAAAAATGTATCGAGCACATTTCCTACGGACTGTATTTCCATGAATATGGCAAAAGATTTAAAGGAGAGTTTCGCGTTGTTTATGACTTTGTAACTTATCAAGACGACTACGTTAACAAACTCATACCATACTTTCATGACGTTTACAAAAAGGAAACAGAGAAGTATCCGATTAAGGGTGACAATCCAGAGATTTTCACATATCAAATTGTTCCATCAAACGAATTTGGAATCATCGGAATAAAACTTTCGTTTTTTGAGGGCACTCATTTCTTCGTTTCGCTTCAAGCGGAAAACAGTCCAGAACCATTTGATTTGGGGTTTAAAATGATTCAAGATAGTTTTAAAACCACACTCAAGTTTGACGGCAAGGTCTACGATTCAAATTAAAGATTATCAATGAAAAACCTGTTATGTGCCACTTAAAAGAACTATATGAGAACAAAAGTCACAAACATTGTTTTAATATGTATTTTATCCTTCTTGGTTCTTTTCGGTTGTGAAGAATTGTTGAGAAGGAAGATTGGAGGGTTTGCAGGTAGTTATCCATTTGTTGAATATTGGGACCTAAAAGCAACAGAACATGAAGTTCTAGAAGCCATAAAAGAACTAAAGCAAGAGGATACTCTTTTGCATCCTCAATATCAAAAAGAATTAGTTCCTGAGAGAAATTCTGAATACGACTGGGACTCCCAGGAAATGATTGAGTATTCCAAAAGAGCGGAGTTAGATTCTTTACTACCACTGCCGCCTAAGACAAAGACAAATACAAAATCTGGGTACTGGTTGAATATAGACTTTTATTATCCTGACACAGGAGAAATTGTTCATACTTGGACAAGACCGGACTTTGACTCTACAATAACAACATTAGCTTTAGTGAGTCTGAATAATAGACTTATCAACAGGGACTATTGGTATTTTGCCAATAAACGAGAGATAAGTAAGTTTAAAACAACCATCGTTGACAGAATTCAAGATAAAATAGATCGGAGAAGAAAACGCGGCACATAACACCGGTGACCCCGCCTATGTTGGTGTTCCAATCGCGTGGCACGTAATGAATAAAGAAGATACTATTCATTGGCGATTGGGTCACCAACATACGTTCGGAATGGGGAAGAGAAGAGTGCTTGTTGGTGACCCCATTGCAAATTTAAAACCTGGGCTATTGATTGGCTTACGATAGCAATGGGAACAAAAGGTTGTTACCGTATAACCTGCAACCGGTAAACAGTAACAACTCCCTTCACTCCTTCCGCGACAGCGGCACCAGCTTCGCACTTAAATCAGGTTCACTCATGGCTTTATCGAAAGGAAACATAGGCCGGTTGATTCGCTTGAAAGGTAATCGCTCCAGGTCCTGATCGACACCACCAGGTGTAAGCGCCATGATCCAGCCGGCACGCATATCGTACAACTCCGGCACGAGGTAGCCCAGCTTCACCACTACGATATCTGTTTTGCGGGGATACAAGCCCAGCCGCGTAAAGTCAATCTCCTCGTGATACGGTTTACGTTTTTTGGTGACAATCACATTCACGCTTCCGATCTTCACCACTACTTCTGTTTCCGCATGTTCATCTCCCTGCACGATGGACTTCACCACTCCGGTTAATCGCACCGGTGGTGCATAGCGCGCATCAATAACAGCACCGGCTAAACCATCTACCTTACCACCTATTCCGGCTTGTATGGCTTGCGCCACCAGCTCCGGCCCAGGTATAGAAGCATAAATCAGCGAAGGACCTTTTTCCGATTTGAACTCGGGTCGTGCAAGAATCTCTTTCAATGTCCACGTTACATCACCAGCACCACCAGCGGTAGGATTATCTCCCATGTCGCTGATCATGAAAGGATGCTGGTCGCTGGCCACTGCCTTATCCAGGCTTTCCTTCAGCGAGGCCACGGGAGCAATAAATTCAAATTCGTTTCGCACCTTCCAGAAACTGCGGGCCAGTTGCTCTGCGGTGCGCATTACTTTCTCTTTGTCATCGCCTGTCACCATCACTGCGGCATGATTGCGTGGCTCATCGGCCCACGCGTAGCCTATCCAGATGGCAGCATCAGTGATCCCTTCCTGCGTAGCAGCCGGTGCTACTTGTGCATATAAGCTCTTTCCCGGATCAACGCGCGTGCTGGTCTTCTCTCCCGGCAATAATACCGGCACTGCGATGTATGCTTTATAAGCAGGCTTGCCTTGGCCACTTTCTATCCGCGACAGCAGATTATCCACGGCACGTTTATCGGATTGCATCGCATCTTCATGCGGAGCCATTCGATAACAGGTAATGAGGTCGCTGTTTTGCGCGAGGCGCCACGATACATTGCCATGCAGATCCATGGAGGTAGAGATAATGGTTTCGTATCCCACTACTTCGCGGATGCGCAGAAGAAGATCACCTTCCGGGTCGTCAAGGCCGACTACGCTCATGGCACCGTGTATATCGAAAAACAAACCATCATACGGAAGATTTTTCTTCAGCCTTGCCAAAGTCTGCTTTACCAGCGACTCATACGCTTCGCGTGTCACTGCTCCACCCGGCAAGGAACGGCCGATGAGTGCAGGGAACCATTCGGCTCTTTTACGGTCCAGCGAGTCGACCGTTAAAAAAGGATACGAGGTAAAGATCGTATCGCCTGTCTTTGCATGAAACGCTTCTTTGTGTGTCAATGCAGGCGAGAAGGTGCTGGACTCAATCGACAGGCCGGCTATTGCAATGCGCGGAAGCTGCTTCTTTCCGGCCGGAGTGCTGCATTGAATCATCGCGATGCACAGTAGCACAATGATCAGGTTGAATACTATTTTTTTCATAGCGGATTTCTTCATACTAACAGATCAATCATTTGTTTTTCTTCTGCAGCAACAGATCGTACTGGTATCGGAATTGAATAATGGTTTCCGGCTTACGTGAACGGTCCGTTTTAATCACCGAGAGCAGCAGATTCAGCGCCTGTACTTTGCCCTCGATCTCATTCATCAATTTTGTTTTACCACTGCCCATGCCATATCTGTTTACAAGGCTTTAAGATAAACAGAAAAAGGAATACCGTGAGATAATAGTGGCGCGTTATCGAAGCTTCAGCACATTCAGATCGTCTTCGATTTGCTTCAGAATATCAGTAATATCCATACTTCGGATGGTGGTCGGCTCTCCATACACTAATGTAGAGCTGAAGGGCACAATCAGGTTATCATTCTTCGGCATGGCCTTGCCCATCCCCTTCATGTATCCCGGCACATACTTTACAGTCGGCCGTTGTGAGAGTACGAGGGCAACACCCGGCTTCAATGGTTGCTGCACTTCCGGCTCACCCCGTGTGCCTTCCGGAAATAGAATCAAAGAGTACCCTTCGTCCAGCGCCTTGATCATTTTATGAATGGGATCATTTTCCGGATCTTCCTTGTCGCGCTTACGCCTGATGAGTAATGTGTTCACGAAATAATTGCTCAGCTTCTCTTTTGTTTTAGTCTTGCCGAAATGATCGGCTGCCGCCACGGGCTTCACTTTATGAATGATGCTGCCGGGAAGCGAAGCAAGAATAGTGATGGTGTCGAGGTGACTGTTGTGGTTGGCTACAATGATGAATTGTTCTTCCTGCAACAGGAAGCGGCCGCTTTGAAATTTTACTCCTACAAACAAGCGTAAGAAGATACGGGCCAGGAAGCCGTAAAGAAAACGCAATACCAGTTTCTG
>Ga0307515_10020430_pt1 | contig 11814 bp, 7 predicted proteins | sample 17_EM_MG_FD_194513 | JGI IMG/M metagenome (GOLD analysis project Ga0307515, IMG submission 194513) | Populus trichocarpa ectomycorrhiza microbial communities from riparian zone in the Pacific Northwest, United States - 17_EM | ecosystem: Host-associated > Plants > Roots > Unclassified | place...
CTTGGGAACAATAAATCAATCCAATCCATGAACATTTGATGGCTATTTTATCTACTTTCACTACCCACAACATTTAAGAAGAAGAAAACTGGTGTATAGAGAAGCAAAGCAAATCTTATATTCATCAAAGAAAGAAACAGATCAGGAAATGAAGAACAGTTTCACTTCCTTACCTTCTTTATTGAAGCCTTCTCCACAAGCTTCTTGACAAACATAACTCCAAGTTCCAAATCTTCTTCAAGAACCAGCGTTGATTTAGTCGAAATGGGTTCAGCAGAAAAGACACAGAGAGAGAGAGAGTTTTGCCTATGCGTTACTAGCGAGTGAGCAGAGGACGGTTGATTTCAGTTTCTTTGGCAGAGAGAGCGGTTATTTTATAGCCAATAACAGCAATAACAACAATAACAAAATTAGAAGGTTTTGATTTGATGTGATGATGACACGTGGGAGGCTGATTAGGCTGTCCACTTGTGAACATTGGTGAGACAGACGAGAAGAGGAAAGAACAAATCTTGAATTGGTACTGTCGTACTGTGTATTTATTTAATGTTTAATACTATACTGAAGGACAAAAGATGAAGGAAAGAAGATACAGATCCAAAGCAAAGATTTTTGGATGTCAGTTTCTGACGGCCAAGTTAATAAAGACACGTCGCAGGATTATGATGTTGATGCTTGGACGGACGTTAGTTTTGGAGAGGTATCCTCGCTTCATGGATTTAATTATTATTGGCTATGAAAGGAACCAAGGGGAGAGAACTAGAAGTATCCTTGATGGGCCGTTCACCAATGAAGAACGAAAAGCTTAAAGCATCCACTGCGACGGGCCAAGATCAGATAGGCCCGTATTTCTTGGGCTTGGACGCAGGTAATGACAGATGGAAACTCTTGCTATGGTGGGAAGGGATTGGGCTCTGTAGTTTATAGGCCCAATTAAAATTGTCTTAGAGAGATGAAAAGACCAGGACTGGGCCTTACTAACTAAGTTGGGCTAGAAATGTACAAAGCCCACAATCGAGCTGTCTCCATATCCCATAAAGTCATTGGGTGCAATCAAAAGAGGTGGCCCACCAAGCTCCCTACCAGCCCCAAAAAATAATAAGACTGCAACTTTAGCGAACCTAAAACTCGGCCCCCCAAGTCCCCAACCACGTGCCCCAGTGACATAAAAGTTGCCCTAGGAGACCTTTGGTCCCCATTGAAGAAGACCCAGGAGCTCCACCATTAGCTACATTCGTTGCATCCACTCATCTCCCTCCCTTTATAGCCTCTCCAAACCTTCGAGTTGGTGACTCCAATGGGTAAGTAGCTTTAGCATCAAACTAGTTTATTGCTCGCGCTATTGTTACGGTCAGACTAAAAATTTTTAGAATATAAAAAAATAATATCTAGAAATTTTTCGATATTATCATTAAATTTAGTATAATGATTCAAATTTAAAAATTCTCAAGTCTATTCTTTATTTAACCTGGATTTTAAATTAAGTCATTTTCAGGATTGCCCTAATACGACTCTTCGGCTAGATAGATGCAAAAAAAAAATATTAAAAGAAAAAAAAGAAACAAATCAAGTTAATTATACAACCCACTAAATTTATGACCTAAATTGAGTTTATTAAAACTCTTTGTTATAAAATAAAATTTAAAAAATTTAAAAATTATATTACAATAAATCCCAGAGGCGTCTCAAGGGGCGTGGCGTGATGACAAAGGGCTTGAGATCTGCACAGCAGGTCTCGAGTTCGATTTAGGACGTGCACCTCTTGTAAGAGTCTAGGACAGTTGGTGTTTTACTCGCTCAATTGGACCCACAAAGGACGCTTTCCAGGGAGATGGGGTTCCTCAAATCCAAAAAAAAAAAATGTAGGATAACGGCCGCAAATAAATCAAGCTACATAATAAATTTGTTAACGAATAACATAATAACATATTAACCCATTTTTCATGTAATCAATTAAAATCAAATCCGCTGTTATTTAGTTGTTTAGTTAATTAAAATATAATCTGCCAAAAGTGTGAATTAAGCGTTATAATACGAACTATGTGCGCCAAAAGTGGTACAGAGGAATATAAGTAATCTCAAGATCTTATCAAACTCATCAAGCAAGCACATGAGAAAAGGCTCTCAAGAGTGGTAAAGTCGACACGTAGAGCATCGTCTTCAGGGCTCTTATTGTCGCCTGTCCTTTTTCATTGGGAACAACGCCTTCACAGGAGAAAGAAAGAGAGAAACTGGAATCCTGCCATTAGAATTCCACCATTAAAATGCATGCAGAGTAGTAGTGGTGCCGTATGATTTTTATTTGTTTTACAATCATGGATTTTTGGGGCAACAATTCTTTAATCGCTCTGCAATTTTCCATCTATGCATCTCATTCGCACAATCAACTAGCATCTATGTTTCATATTTTGCAAGCTAATGACCCAAATAAAAGAGTGGGAAAGGTTTGGAATTCCAATTGAGTTCATAACGGACTTGATTGAAGAGAAATATTTGAATTTAGAACAAAACTGGCCAAAATTGCATGAATTAGAGGGCCAAGGACCAAATCTAAAACTCAGCCAAAGTTGAGGACCAAATCAAAGTGGATTGTGAATGAAATTCAAAGAAATTTTAAGATTACAAGTCCAATTGATAGTCAAATTGAAAATCTATAAAGCCAAGGATTAAAATTAAAAATAAAACATGCTTAAATTCCAAGATCAAGGTGAAAACGTACAAAACAATGCCGTTTCAATTAACTCAACAACAAAAATGACACGTCATTCAGGTGCGAAAAGGAGAAATGATGTTTCGTTCGCTGTTTTCCTTCTTTTTTTTCTGTAGAATTCAAGCCCTACCTCGATACTAAAAGCTAAACAAACCTAAAGAGTTTGTATCCATAAACCATTATTGCATAAACAAAATGTTTAACGACAACTCATCTCAAGATTCGAGCTGAGTTCACTGAGCCTAACATAGATCCACCTAATTATTAATTAACATGACTTGATAGACTATTAATAGTTACATGTTATGATCAATAGCAAGTGGTTTTAGGCATATCAATTCACCAAATAATTAAGAGTGACAAAAATGACCTAGGTGTTATAAAGGACATGCTTGAACCTATTCGTCCACCTTGTGTTTAAACTCTTTGAAGTAGACCCTGTCTCACCCATGTAGATAAGATCATTGATAGATTACTTGTGCAAAGCAAACCATTAAGAATGAAAGACAATAAGCAAAGCAACTCATCTTCATCTTAGATAAGATGTTTTAGAGTGATAATATCTTTTTTTAGCATAGTCAGTTCATTATCTTAGATCTTCAAAGACCAATCAAAATTTTAGGGTAACTATAAAACTATATGATAACTTATTTTTTATAGCATCAACCCTATATATATATATATATATATATATATATTTTTTGTGGATTCCTCGCGATGTGGTTACTTCAAACAATAACAAGATTGTCGGGGCAGATTTGATTCAGCATAGAAGGTTACTTGTGCAAATTAAACACCTTAATCAAAGCTATCTATCTCTATCTACCGAACTATCTAAGGTGCAAGTCTTCGCTCCTGTTTGACTTTGTATTTCAAATAAGAGTTGGGTAAATTTTAAAAATTTTGTAGTTTAAAATTAATTTTTTTAATGATTTTGAATCGTTTTAATATGTTAATATCAAAAATAATTTTTTTTTAAAAAAATATTATTTTAATATATTTTTAAATAAAAAATATTTTCAAAAATAAAACTCCGAATTACCGCTTATAATTACATGAATACTTTGTTACGGTAGTTACAGAAGAGAAGGCCAAAACAGGCAGGCAGGCAAACCCTAAGATTCTATGGCATCATGGTCAAGTCAACAAACCATCATAGCACGCAGCCCTCTAATTAGTAATCAATTACTGACACATTCTCTGTCAAATAAAAATATTGCAGCAAACAAAGAAATAAAATGAAACTGCACATTCTTTATGGTTGTTTAATATGGCGCCAAATGGAGGGTTCGTGCGCATAATTTAACTGTCCATGAGCTGTTCGTTGTGTGATACAACAAATCATGATCTTCATGGTTTTAATTAATTAGTCAATTTAGGTTTTCTTTAAAGGGTCATAATTCCTTTTTATCTTCTTTTTTTAATCTAAAGATGGACTATAATCCACCCAATAATTAGACTGTAAGGGGAATATATATATATATATATATATATATATATATATATATATAACAAAATAATGAATTAAAAACAGAAAAAGAGTAATAATGGGAATAAAGTACAACACCACATGGATTGGAAGCTTCATTTTGTGCTGCTCTATCATTCCAGCCATGAATGATCAACTTAACTTCTCTCTACAACTAAAAAGCATATCTTTTTTTCATCCTTCATCATTACAACAATAGTCATTATCGTTAATTTATTGTTCTCTCCTTTTGGCCTCCTACATTACACAAATCCCATCTTTGAATTCCCACTTTTTGCTTCAAATTTCATCTCCACTGTTCAAGATCCTCTGTTTCTTGTACTTTCAGCTAAAAAACCCGGTCGTTTTTTGGTTTCTTTGACTCCAAAGTTTGCATTTTTGCTTCAGTGTTTTCTCATAGAGGTATGTTTGTATTTCATTCTACTCTTTCTGGTAGTTTTGGTAATTGCAGAAGGAGAGGAAAGGCCATATTTTTGTGTTTTTCATGTTTGGTCAAGGTTTGTTTTGTTTAAACAGTGAAACAATGATTGATTACGATTGAAATTTAGCCAATTTAATATTGTGTATAACTTCTATAACCAGAGCAGAATTTTTTCTTGCTACTTTTGTTGGTGGCCATTTTTTTGTGGAATACCAGGAACTTACTCCTCTCTTTTTTTGTAATCAAGTGGATGTTAATATTCTTCTTGTTTTGAGTTCATTTTCTTACATTTCTTACATCAAGATTCTGGATTGACGTGGGGTGTTGACTTAAGGAGATCTACTTTCATTAATTTTGATGCGAAATATAATGAGCTTCATTTATCTCAATTTCTTGGTGTGCTGATTATGTAAAGTTCCAATCTTTTGCTTTTGAAGTTAAGATAAGGTTGGCCCCCAGCTGTAATACAAGAAAACATTTGTTTTGTTGGTTCATTATAATCCTCACGGGCTAAAAAAAATGGATCTTGTTTTTCCTGGATCTGTTATGTTTTCATCTCATTGTTCAGTCTTTGAAAAGTCTTGATTCAATTATTCTAGTTTTCTGTCAATGATGTTGGGAAGAATTTGTGGGCTCGCAGGGTTTCCAGCTGCAGGATTGTATAATTTGTGGATAAGAGCAATCATTTTACGCTTGAATGTGCAAGGCAGATGCATTACTGAGGAAATGACAGCTTTTTGGTAGACCATCTAGCTGCATGGGAGGATTTTTGCACCTTTTTGACTTTAATCAAGACAGCATGGCCAGGAAAATTCTTGCTCATAAGCGACATGTTGATGGTAAGTATTGCCATAATTTTCTTTTCTTTTCTTTTTTCTATGCAAAGGTAGAAACTTTTATATATGGTTTTTCAATGCCTGTTTAACAGAGACATGTACTTTAGATTATTAGCAATCTTTCCATCCCTAACTGCAAGAACGGGTGAGTCTATGTTTGACGACACTTTTCTACCACTACAGTTGATTTCCTAAGCAGTTAACAGTTTTGAAACCGTTGTCTTGGGTTTTATCACGCCACAATCCACATAGTCTAAGCTGATGAAAGATGCTCAGGTGGTACACATCAAGACTAAATTGGAATTTTAATATTCATTCATTTGTAGGAAATATTAGCAGACTCTATTACCCCGTTGATATGCCTGTTCCTGAATTGCTAGCCTGTATTGAGGGGTTGATCTGCTTTTTTAATGTTAAATGAGGGTATGGTCAATTTGGCACCGGTGGGTGGTGAACTTTCACATTTCTCCATGATGAAATTAAAGCATCTCTCTCACAAATAGATGAGAGATTGACTGCTATTCTTTTGTAACTTGCTGAATCTGTATTTCCTTCAATAAACTGACTTGATCAAACTGATCTACAGGACTGGAAGCTCCCCGGAATAGCTTGGAGCTGCAAGTAGAATCTTCTCAGAGCTGCTGTGCTGCAGGAGATGCACAGGTAAATTTTCTTCATCACACGCCTAGCATATCTTCTAACATTATCACGAGAGTTGCTGTTCAAGCCTACGCTTCTGCATTTGTATACCATAACAGTGTTTTACATTTGATATGGAAATATGGTTTGCATTCTGGTGGATTGAAAATTATAATTTAATGGGAGATCTTGAGGTTCAGGATTGAATCATTTCTGAGTTTCAGGAAATGACCCCAATTTGGAGTTTCGCGTGCAACTGTCTTCATTTATATGATATCAGCCTACTCATACTCACTCTCCTAACACAGGATATTTTACAGAGAGTGTCTATTTCCAATCTGCTATGTTCTTCTAAGAATTCTCACTGTCTTGTTTGTATTTCAGATAAATACTGTTTTCTTTGTTTACATATTCACTTAATCTTTGCTGTAAGTTTCAGTACTCTTATGAGGTCGAAGAAAACTGGTCTCAAAAGAATTGTTATCCAATTGAGGCTTCAATGAAGAGATTGATTAATGAGGAAATTTCCCAGCAATCAAGTGCAAAGAAAAATGCACCAAGCATTGTTGCCCGACTGATGGGGGTGGACATGTTGCCACTAGAAACGAAATCTGCAGTTCAGACGATTGATAACAAGAAAGCAATCACAGAAACCAAGATCTCAAAAAAGGAGAAGAATGAAAGAAGATCAGCTGCTCATCTCTCTTCCAACTCAAATACTTATAGGCAGATGGAACTTGATTCACTTTATGATGTTAAAGAGCAAGATGCTTATAGATGGAGTAAAGGCCAAAAGTTAGGGAAACCGAGCCCTCGAGAGCATCCTCAAGAGGAGGAACTACAAAATTTTAAAAAGGAATTTGAAGCATGGCAAACTGCTAGGTTTAAGGAATATTCTAAGGTAGTTGAACATGACAGCACTCCCGGTCAGTTACTTGTTCAAGAAAACATCAACAAGAAAAAAATGGCACTTGATGTAGATTCCAGGATACCAGCAAGCGAGAGGCATGCAGAACCCAAGGGTCTTACATCAAAAGCAAGGTCACATGAAAGAAGTGGGTTACAACATCCTAGACATAAAGTGGAACTATTTCCAGATGAACAGGAGGATTTTTTTCCTGCAAGAAACAGAACTGTAAGTAGAAACACCGAGCACTCCTTGATAAATCATGATGAGAAACTGGATAACTCTTCTGCTCACACACGGATAGTGATCTTGAAGCCTGGTCCTGATAGGATTTGTGACCACGATGAGTCCTGGACTAGTTCCTCAGGAACTTTTGAGGACAGAGGTAGCATTGAAGATTTCCTTGAGGAGGTAAAAGAACGGCTGAAATGTGAATTGCAAGGGAAAACTCAAAGAAGGAGTTCTGTGGTCAGAGGAAGTGGAATTGAAACCCCCTTTAGTGAAAGGCCATCAGATCCAAAACAAATTGCTCAGCATATAGCAAAGCAAGTCAGGGATAGTGTAACTCGGGACCTTGGGATGAGTTTGCTCAGATCAGAATCAACAAGATCGTATAGAAGTGAAATTCAGTTTAATGAGCCAGGTTCTCCTGAGTTCATCAACAGAGATACTAGAAGATTCTTGTCAGAGAGATTGAGGAATGTTCTAAGGAGAGAGACACATCTAGATGATCCCATAGTTATCAGTGGCATTTCTGGATCATCTCTATTGGAAAATAAAAGGGCCAGACTAAAGCATGTGGGAGATTCATTGAAAGCTGGAAACGAGCCGAACTATTGGGAAATCATGAAAGATGAACAAGAAATGCAAACTAGATCATTCAGGCATGGGGATGAAAATGGAGCACCTCACCACAGATTATCTCCAAGGAACCTAATCAGGTCTTTGTCAGCTCCTGTGCCAGGAACATCTTTTGGGAAGCTTCTTCTTGAGGACCGACACATTTTAACCGGTGCCCATATCAGGAGGAAGCATGAATCCCTTGAAAATGTGACCTTGGAGTTGAAGAAACGGAAGAAAGAAAGATTTAACATAAAAGAAAAGGTTTCCAGTTTCAGATACAGCTTCTCTCTTAGGGGTAGGCTGTTTGGCAAGAAGATCCAATCAATGATGGAATCACATAATGCTGAACAGGAGCTTGTAAAGGATATCATGAACGGGCCAACAGTTATTAGGAACTTTGGCGAGAGAAACATAATGGTACTATTTTCTTTCCCTCCAGTACAATAAATGAAAGAAAAGGTTCATATTCTGTCCACTTCTGTTGTCTAATCAGCTTATCATTGAACTTTTCTCCTAGGAAAACTCGACTGAGGTGCCTCCAAGCCCTGCATCTGTGTGTAGTAGTGCTCAAGAAGAGTTCTGGAGGGCAACAGATTACCTCAGCCCAGCATCAACACCTGATATGACTATGGGAGAAGATGATGCCATGCCACAAGTTTTTAAGGAGATCAGTTCTAATCTGAATGGTATGGAAACACTTGTTTCCTCTTGGTGATGCCTCTAACATGCCTGTTGCCGTGCTTTTAATATTTTTATTGATTCCAAGGCTAGTGTTTAGGTGAAAAGTAAAAAAGAAAAGTCAGCCTCAATGAATTTGGCCCATGTTTGCCGATTTTAGATGATCTATTATTTTTCATATGCTACAAGATATGGAGGGAAAGGATCCCTAGGTAATCTAGTTTAAGGAACTTCTCTATCATCACATGCTCATTTTCTGGCTAGGTGACCATGCCATGAATCTTGATGACTGGTCATGGCATCCATGTTCTCTTAAGGGTCCGTTTTCCTCTAATTTCTGGCTTTTTATGGTTATATCATGAAACGTAGTTCTTCTAGTTCATATCAAACTCTCAGCATTTTGAACAACTTGAAATATTATTCTGAAAAGCAAGACACTAGTAATACAAGGCCCTTCCATTGAAAATATGAATGTGAAGTTATTTTCTGATAGCTTCTTTTATCCTGTTGATTCTGCAGAGCTGCGGCGGCAACTAAATCAACTTGGGTCCGTTAAACCTGAAGAGACAACAATTGAACATGAGAGCAACGAGTTCAAACTAGATGATCTAGAGGACAAAGCAGAAGCTTACGTAAGAGATTTGCTTATTGCTTCTGGTTTCTATGATGGATCATCTGATAAATGTTTATTGAGATGGGACCCATTTGGAAAGCCTATCAGCAATTCAGTGTTTGAAGATGTTGAAAAATCTTGTAAAAAATTGTCGGCCATGGATGATGGAGCTACCGCAACGCATCCCAATGAGACGAAGGCAGATCACAGAATGTTATTTGATTTGTCGAATGAGGCGCTTTCAACTGTACTTGGACCCCCTGTGACCATGTCTAGATTCAGAAGAAAGGTCATCGATTGGTCCATGCTGCCACATTTACACGGAAGGAAATTATTGGATTCTGTGTGGGAGATCATCCGTGAGAATTTATACCCTTTCAACGACAAATCCTTCTACTCTCTAGATAATATGGTGAGCAAGTATTTAGAATCCAGTCCTTGGTCTGGCTTGATAGATGACGAGGTAAATAATTTCGGAGGAGAGATAGAGTGTCTTATCATGGGAGATCTTATAGAGGAAACGTTGAAGGATTTATGCATGGATTAGTACCTTCTCTGCTGTGATAAAATATCAAAATCATCAGGCAAATAACCTGTTGATGGAGAGAGAAAGAAAGTGAAGATGGCATACTAAAGATTCTACTGCATGGTTATATCCTTACTGGGAATACCAAGTTTTCTTGCTTGCTACAAGTTTAAGTGTGGAGTTAGAGATTTTGCATGTGCATGAATGTATATAGGTTCCTTGTGGGAGTTGAGCTCAGAAACCATATCCTTACTGTAAATGAGTTGATTTGCATGGATTAGTAGGCATTTTTCTTGACAGACTGGGTATATTATTCATAATTTATCTAACCTGGAATCTTAATACATTTCTTTTATTCACTGGCATAAAATCCAGTTATTAAGAGCTTGCCTTGCTTCAATTCTTCAACTTTTCTAGCCCATTTTCTTCCATGGCCCAGGCTGGATGGCCTTGGCCTTCGTTTACTATACCTAGCTCCTAAATTCGCTAAAGAATAATCATTGCAAGGCTGAATGGAGGGAAAGAATATTGCATTTTTGTGAAGACAATTCGGTTAGTGAAAATAAAAAAGAGGTACGAGTAAAGTGCAAGAAAGAAGCCATTAAAAGATCTCCCACTAAACTAAGAATCCCGTGGAAAGCACAAGGAAAGGGACTGTAGGAAAAAGAAACCGAAAAGAAGAAAATAATTCTTACAAATATATTGATTCTAATGAGAAATAGAATGCTTCAGACATGAATTTGATGATAATAGTCTCAATGTCCCAAAATCATTCGAAACAAAAGTGAAGGATTAAAGAAAAAACCACTTGGGAATAAAATCTTAGTGCATAGCTATTACAAATTGATATATTTATTTTGTAAGGATTTTTGCGGTTTAATTTGTTTTCCGAGAAAAATATTAAATTAATAATCTTTTAAGTAATGTTTTATAATTTTAACATGTTGATGTTAAAAATAAAAAAAATTATTTTAATATATTTTTAATTAAAAAATTCCGTAAACAAAACAGGATGAGCATGGAAAAACTGGATTTTTTCAGTGAAAAAAAGGTTAGGTGCACCAAATATTTATGTTTAAGCAAGAATCCAATAAAGATTTAGACGATAACATGATATCTTTTAGTCAAGTTAGGCTAATAACAGTGTGAAGAGTGATCACGGTTGGTAGAAGAGTCCCACGTTGCCTTCAATGTTCGATCTTTTCTTCTCTTTTTAATTTTCTCTTTTAAAAAAAAAATATTTATTATGTGCATTGCCCCCAGGCCACTCAAGTTGTTTTCATAACATTTATTCACGTCAACTTGTTCGTTCCTTTTGTTCTCTGCAGCACTCATGCGTCAACTCCTGTTTTTTTTTTTTTAATTAACATGATTGTTTAAGTTAATATTTACGTAACTTGACTAATCTTACGAGTTCTGAAGTTAACGATTATGTAAACCTCCAGTGGCCTTGATATTTGTGAAACTCGAATTAGTGATCTATAAAAAACAAATTTAGAGACTGACCAATTAAGTTACACCTCTATATCCCTGAAATCAACTTCTGCTTATTACTTTATCTAGAGGTATAGAGGTACAAAGTATGTTTGTTTATGTTTTATAAAAATATTTTTTTAAAAAAATAATTTTTTATATATTTTTAAATCGTTTTAAGATGTTGATGTTAAAAATAAATTTTTAAAAAATAAATTATTTCGATGTATTTTTAGGCGAAGAACACTTTAAAAAATAATTATCACCACAAAAACAAACGGGGTTTTATGTAGTATGTGGATTATTTTCTTTATATATCATCAAATTAATATATTATTATCAAAACAAATGAAAATGTCACAAATAAAGAGAACATAAAAATATGAAATAATTAACTTAATCCCTACAATCGCGAAAAGAAAGAAATATATTTATTGATGAGAAATTATGTACCGAACAGAGGAAATTATCACAAGGTAAGAGCACATAAGAAATAAAATAACAAATTCAAATTCAACAAACTCTCGAGAAGAAATAAATATATTTATTACAAAGAGATTGCGTGTTCTTTTTTAATGCACAAGATCGATACAATATTAATTTACAACCGATATAATAAATTTTTACCAAAAAAATATGAAAATATATACCACAAAGAAAAGGCATTTAAAGATATTAA
>Ga0307515_10020431_pt1 | contig 11813 bp, 15 predicted proteins | sample 17_EM_MG_FD_194513 | JGI IMG/M metagenome (GOLD analysis project Ga0307515, IMG submission 194513) | Populus trichocarpa ectomycorrhiza microbial communities from riparian zone in the Pacific Northwest, United States - 17_EM | ecosystem: Host-associated > Plants > Roots > Unclassified | place...
ATCATAAAATCATCACAAATGCTAATATCCCAAGCTTGCTCAATATACATAACAATCAACAAGTTTTGAACAATTTAGATATTTGCTACAATTCTGAGCATGTTGGATAAAGACAAAAAAAAAAAATAACATTTTCAAAACATGAAATTTAAGAAAGGTACACAGGTCAAGATCATTTACCATGCTACATTAATTGGACCATTGCTGAAGTCAAATGCAACACATACCCACGATCATATAGAGGCACATAATTACCATATAGAAGAATTAAATCATTGTCTTGTTGTTTCCTTGCTTGGTTCTCAATCTAGAAAGACTACAAATAAGAAGTGACCAATCAAATGAAAAACTAGATGAAAAACAAAGACGTGAAATCCTAAATTTTAACCTTTTTTTAGTGAAGCTAAATGCAAATAAGAAAGGAATATCATTACACTATGATGGTTAGAGCCTTAACATCTGTGTTACAATAAATAAAGTAGACAGTCAAGAATGCAAATTTTCTAGTCAAATAGGATGAGAAAGGTAAAAAATTACTGATGAATATTTTCACTCTTTTTGCCCTATTATGTTTAACACTACTAAACAAGAACAATTTCACTGGAGAGAGGTTGATGATGAAGAAGATGAGTGAAAATGATGTAGTATGCAAAAAATTGTTAACCAACCAAACAACTTTCACAACACGCGAGTAAAATCCAAGATCTAACTTTTATTTACAAATCTGTCACATGTTACCTATATTTCTCCTCTAAAAAACCACACACACACACCTAGGAAAACAGAAAAAACCAATACCCCGGAAAAAGCTTCACTACCTAACCAAGCAACAATGGAATCATCACATAACCACATATATAAAGAACATTGCATTAAGAATTAGAAACATTAGCATGTGACGACAACCATATTTAACAAATAATTTACAATAAATTGACAAAATTATTATTCTCATCAAAGAAATTAGTTAATAAAACAATATATATTCTCTCTAAATTATAAACACGGTCTCTCAAATATGAGTTTCTAATTATACCTGCAATCTTTGTTGCACCATATTTATTTCTTGCAAGATGAAATCCTTGGGAGCACAAATTCACTGGAGAAAAAGTTAAGAAAGTGACAGATGATGTTTTGGGAAAAGGACACCTTGGGAGCACATATTAATGGAGAAGAATTTAAGAAAGTGATAGAGATGAGGTTTTTGGAGAAGGAATAAAAAGCCACATATAGGGTAGGGTTCTTTTGGAGAATGAAAGGTTTTTCTCTTGAGATTGATATTTGTCTGTGTGAGGTTTTTTTTTGTTGCAAGCTATACATGTACCAATTAATTATAAGCACGCCATTATTGTTTATTTATTTTTTGTATAAAATTCAAAATCTAATCTTTTCTTTTTATCAGCAATAGACTTTCCATTGTAAATTTTGTGCAACCATATTTGCAATAAAAAATCCGTTGCTGATTCTTAATATATTAATTTATTTTTTAGTAGCCGATTTTGCATTGTTAAATCTGTTGCTAATATTAAAAAATTAACATATATATAATTCGTTACTAATCTGTTGCTAAATTTACATATGGATTATTTTATTGTTAATATCCTATGTAACCTTTTTTTTAGTAGTGACACTTATGTTGTTTTGTTAATTTTTTTAATGAGATTTCTTTTGATTTGTTTTGTCCTGGTTTTATTTTAATTAATTTTGGGCATGATTGATGGTTGCAACATGATGATAAGGATTGATTAAAGTACCCTTTTTTAATCTATGAGCCATATTCTTTTAGTGATTTTTTTAGCTCCTGTACGTGTGTGTATGTATATGCTGGAGTTTGTTTTCTAGTGTGCAATTAATCTACGAGCCATAGAGACGAGAGCATTGCCATGGTGTGGATCCCCTGAGAGATGTTCCTGAGCAACCATGAGCAAATGTCAAGTTTTTCAATGCTGTGGTTGCAGAGGACTTGATAGCGAAGGAAGGAAGAGTATGTGGAGTGGTCACTAATTGGGCTCGTGTCAATGAATCATGACACACAATCTTGTATGGACCCTAATGTGATGGAGGCCAAGGTGGTTGTGAGTTCCTGTGGCCATGATGGACCATTTGGTGCTACTGGGGTCAAGAGGCTTAAGAGCATTGGCATGATTGTTAGTGTGCCAGGAATGAATGCCCTTGACATGAATGCAGCTGAAGATGCCATTGAGAGGCTTCCTAGGGAGATTGTGCCTGGAATGATTGTCACTGGCATGGAAGTTGCTGAGATTGATGGCTCTCCATGAACGGTAACCTTTAATTTCCCTTTATTTCAAATGTTGTCGGGATTTTAATGATCAACTGAGATTGCCCTCGTTTACTCTTTAACTTATGAGCTACATAATCAATATCTGCAACTAAAATTGTTAACAGACTTGCATCATGCTCAACCTTCATCTTTATTGTTTATTGCCAAAAAAGCTCAATTTCTGTCTCTATGAATTATTGTTTATTTTACTTAAAGCTGGTTGAACCATCACTTTCTGAAGCTGTGTAACTGAGAATTCAGGTGACCTTCACTAATGTAGGTTGTGCAGCCATATCTGTATTTTGCACTTTCTTTATACTGCAGTAATCAGGACTTCTTTGTCACGGGCCACATTTCCAGTCCATTCTATGATCTTGAAGTGTGGCCTTCGATTATATACATCCATTAGTGGATAGATAGATTGGACTTTTCATAATGGTCCTCTCAAATCATAGAGGATGGGTACTGAAATATCTTGTCTTGAGGGACCACCGTGTTATTTTCCTGATATAATTTCTGGGACCATGAAATGAGAAAGTGAAAAAGGTCATGGCTACAAGTTTTGGCTAGAGCATTTGACAAAATAGCAATGTTTTGAGATATTTACGGTTGATGTGGTGCATGCATGGAGGGTTTTGCTAATAATCTTGGTGTCTTGGTGCTGTTGTTCAAGCCTGGTTGGAATTGACACAATAGGTCAATCACGATGGAAAAAAATGATCTAGGATTTGATTTCAAGAACGAGAACTTCTCTGGCAGTTGTTGCTAGTCTTTCAGCCTCTGATACTGGTATTGTTCAGCCATTAAAGAGGTTTCCCATCATGGATCTTTTGCAGGGACCGGAAACAATTGGAAAGTTCAGTAGGCAATGTTGAGGCCGAAGTGGTAGAGGTATAGATGGAAGTGGGACTATACCACAGTTCAAGAAGCTGTGAGCTCGGCTCCAGATAAAAGTAAAAGACGGTTTGTGATATATGTGAAAAGCTGGAATTATGAGGAGAAAGTGGAAGTTGCAAAGAAGAACAAAAATGTTATGATTGCTGGTGAAGGTAGGGATTTCACCATCGTAACTGGTAGCCTCGGTGTCTTGGATGGATCTCCAACCTTTAGATCTGCTAGCTTGGTAACAACCCTCTGTTTTCCTACTATTTTTGTTGTTGTTTAAGCATTTGTTTATGCGGCAGTATTGTTAGGCATTGCAAATATTCCAAAATTAACTCTTTAATTAAGCATTTATTTTGGTCTAAGCTAGACAATATTTGAAAATTTTGTTCCAAAATATAGGACCAGAAAAGCACCAAGCTGTGGCTCTCATTGCAAGGAAGCCTATGGCAAACCAAAAGAACATGGTCACTGCACAAGGTAGGATTGATCCAAATCAAAATACTGGGATCTCAATCCAGAACTGTATCATTATTCCAAACCCTGATCTTGAATTAGGGCAGAAAAAGTTCCTACGTACTGTAGTTATGCAATCTTATACTGGGGGACATATTAATCGTACTGTTTGGGCAGAATGGAGCAAGGATTTTGCATTAAAAACATTGTATTATGGCTAGTCTTCAAATAGAGAGCCAGGTGCAGGTGTCAGCAAGAGAGTGAATCGGCCTGGATATCATGTCATTACTGATCCAAATGAGGCCAGGCAATTCACTGTGGCAGAGCTGATACAAGGAGAAGCCTGGCTAGAATCCACTGGAGTTTTTTTTTACTCAAGGACTGTAATATAGGAATAGCATGCACCCCCCTCATGGATTCAAGTAGCATGTGTTGTTGTGTCATGCCCTGCATTCTAGAGTACTAAGTGCGAGACATCATTTGCTCATGTTTCGACCTTTCCGTAAATAAAAGTTGAATAAATAAAACTGGTGGATCAATTAATCTGTGCTCAGACCCTATGGGAGTTGGTATCTGAAAGCTAGTTCTGGTTTGCTCCTAAAAATTTTACCTCCACCAGCTCCTTCAACAGCTTTTTGAAATCATCATCCCCGTTGCCTCTACAAGGAATGATTTGCAATTCTGAGCAGAGTGCCATAACTTTATAAGGACTCAAATGCCTGAGAATTTCAGGGTCTCTATCATAATCCTGGTAATTCAATGGAGAAAAATAATAAATACACACAAAGTAATGAGCTGTTTTCTTAAAATTCCTATTTAAATAATTTACATCTTCAATGGCCCAGGATTTTGCAGTCAATTCAGTTTTAATATGGTCTAAAATTTGCACAAGCATTCTCATCAGGAAAGAAAACTAGGTATGCTTATTTCCATTTAAAGGGAAGGTGTCCTGCCAGTGAAAGTAAATAAACTGCAAATTACATGTACCATAAATCGGACATGCATGTAAAATGAAGTCAAGTAGCATATGTACCTTTAGTGTTCCTAAATAAGCTAGGGACAAAAAGATATAGCAGTGTTGCAATCAAGCACAGCTAGCTTGGAACCACCAACCAAGAACAATAAATACCTACTCACCTTCTCTGTTATGACAACAACTGGCATGGAGCCAAACTTATCCTCCAGCTCTTTGAGTTTCATTCTGATTATCTCAATATCCTAGATTAAGTGACAAAAGGACAATAAGATTGACATATCGAATTGGTACCACAAGCAACAACAGGCGAGTAGGGATGAGATAATATGCTGGGTATATATCACGTGCTATTTCATTTTTAATTCATTCTCGCTATTATTCCCCTTCTTTTCAAACAATTACTTAGCAGTTTGGGATGAGTTGTACTGATAATATGGATACTGCCAGTAGAGGCAATCTAAATCATGATATATCTCACAAATGAATTTGCCTCCCACAAAAGTTTAATTGTGCATATGCAATCAAAGAGTCTAAGAACTAAAAAACAGATTCAGGAGATTAAATGGTCACTGAGGTTAAGTTCAAGATTAAATTTGAACTTATAAAGAACAGTCATCAGCATTTGAGTTATAAAATGTTGAAGTGCGTGTATAAAGCAGTGTAAAATTTAGACAGGAGAGTATGGGAATTGTACCGTGTCTTGGAGTGAGTGATGATCACTGAAATCAAGTCGATCAACATACAATGTTCCCATCTGCCAAGGAAACACCTCTCATTTGTAGATAAAAATACATAACAGTAGGGGGGAAAAGGGGCAAGGATTTGAGAATAATGTATCACCTGTAATCTGTCTCCCAGTATTTTTTATTGGACTCCCATAACATGTGTGAAGATTCTCCAGAAAAAATAATTAAGCAAATAATATTTAAGATCAAATGGCTAAAGGGGCAAAATACCTTCTTTATCCCCTGCACAAAAGCATTTGCAGAACCAATTGCAGAAACACATAGCACAACACCGTTGCATAAGATATCCAATGGTGTTCTGGTGTTGATATTTCCTACTTCAAAGAAGTGTGTGGGAGACATTCTAGTGAAAAAAATAGGAAGAGATTTTTTAACTTCTTGCATCATTAACTTGATGTCTCTGAGATTATGCTCCGAAACCTGTGCAAAACTTTTATTTCAACATATTTGAATCAATTTCCTGCTCATATATATATATATATATATATATTTTTTTTTTTTCATCTTAAACATGAGTGGTAAGAGAATTATGTTCTTTAGAGCATCAAGAAAAGCAGAATTTTAAATGAAACATAATTTAAAAAACACCGACAAACTACGAAAAAATCAGTGGTAGGTACCAGGTTTGCATGATGAATTACAGCAACATCTGCTCTTCCGAGGGCTTTCAAAGGTTCCCTTAAAGGTCCAAGAGGAAGTATTTGATGATTTCCCCATGGTGTTAGTCCATTAACCATGACAATCTCTATGTCACGCTGCAGGCTCCAGTGCTATCTTCCATGTAAATAAACACTATCATTACCAGCATATGTATAAGCCACGTATTTCTTTCTTCATGATTAGAGGACTATTAACAATCAATTGGCTGAACATGACAGGCATTTCCCATAGATAGATAAAGAACAATACTTGGGTTAGAAAAATCAAAGCACGGGTTAAAAAATAAGCAAGTACAGCCTGAAGCTGCACAGAGTTATGTAATACAAACACATGCACACGAATTACTGAACATAAGCATGTATATGCAAGCAAACACGGAGAGAGTGAAGGCAAAATGACACAAATAATAGGAAAAACATAAAGGAAACAATACCTGCATTCCATCATCCAAAACCACAACACCAACTTTTCTTGAGTTAATCCGACTTCCCTCTTTCTGTTCATGCCATTTGCCCTCAACTAAATAATCACGAGGATCTACATAACCATGTCGCTTAAAGAAGCAAGCAGCAGTAGCAGCTCGATTTGCACCAACACCAATCTTTACAGCTCTCCCACGAAGATGCCTAGTAAGCATCCTAGCTTCATCTCCACCAGCATAACCCTGCCAACAAGAGAAGAAAACATTAATCTCTCAACTAAGCCAATGGCTCCATACAACTACACAAACACTAAGCAAATCTGCACTTGTCATTACAATGCAATCTGGTTCGTGCATGCCAATGTGCGAACCCACACGCTGAGACTAGATTGCATAGTCGCGCTAGCAATCATCATATCATTAACCAGTAGGAAATGTAATCATTCACTAGGTAAAATGAAACCAAAAAAGAGAAAAAGGTTAAAATACCCTAGTAAGAATGAGAGGTGAAATTCCAGAATCAGCTAACCATGAAGAAATGAACTCAACCATTGGAGTCTTCCCATTTCCTCCCCATGTTAAGTTGCCGACACTTATCACCGGCACTGGCAACCTTCAAAAATAAACAGATTACAGCAAAAACCAATAGAAAAATATACTTTCCTAGCCTAAGCTACGCTCTTGTTAGTCACGCACAATGGCAAAGGCAAACAAAAATTCAAAAAAAGATAGGAACTTAATAGAAACCACGAAAAACCCACATGCCACAATAATAAAAAATCAAAGCTTTCTTTCAGTTTCTCTTCTTTCTTTGTACTTTATCAGAGACCAAACAGTAAGTAGGGTCATGTATACCTGTGCTTAGAGAAGAAGCCAAAGTGGTAGAGATAGTGGCGGATAGAGAGAACAACTCTGTAAAGTGAGGAAGCTAATGAGAGGATAGGAATTAAAGATTGGTGCAGTGTAGAGAGCTTAGTGTAGTCTTGCACGTAGGCTATCTCCTTCACTACTCTCCTCAGTTTCTCCATTGAAGAAGAGAAGCAGCCTCGAAAAAGAGAGTACCGGTGGAACCAGCAAGAAATAAAAATAATGAAGCCGGAACGGGACGACACGTCATCCAATACATTAAAATATTCTATGTACATGTCGTTCTTTTTACTTTGTCATGAAATTGACACGTCGTCTGAGCAGTAACAGACTAACAGTTCCTTTTAATCTCTCTTCCCTCAGTTTTTTTCTAAAAAAAATAATTCTCGCGTTAGAATTAAAATTTTGAAAAGGTCTGTTTGGTTGTTGAGAAAAATTTTAATCTTGAGAAAAAAAAATTTGAATCGTAATTTGATAAAAGAATGGAAGAATTATTTGTTTTGATTCTCTCAATGCTTCTTGTCGTCGGTTTAATACCGTTATATCTATGGAAACGCCGTCAAGATCGATCGCAAGACGAACCGCAACAACAAGAAGAACCGCAGGTCAGTCAGTGGTTACAATTTGTTAGGAATTTTTAAAGGTTAAGAAATTTCTAGGTATTTATGGTTTAAAGAATCGAGTAATGAATTTTTTGGGGTTTTTCAGGTTCCGAGAGGAGAGACAGTGGTGCGTGCAACTGGTACGCGTAGAATGCGTAGAAGACCAGCAGCTGGAGCGAGTTCATCAAGAAATGTTGAAGCAACTGTTGAAGGTTTAGTGTTTTTTTTTGTGAAGATTCTGCATTTCTAGTTGAATGTAAATTTGTTGGAGTCCAGGCGTGTGTTTGTTTGTGTGCGTTTTTTTTAATTGGTTTCGATTGGCATGCCCTATCCTGTCCTGTGTGTTTGTTCTTAGTTACAAAGAGATGTAAAAGTGTATTATGATGTGTGAATACGTTAGTTTTTTTGTGCTTTCCATGTTGAATGATTGGCTGCGGGATTTGGAAATTGGTGTTTGTGTTGAGTGTATGGAATTGTGGAGTGTGCAGATGCTGGTGCTGAAAGTGATGATGAAGTTGTTGGTGGTGCTTATCATGAGGATAAGGCATCGAAGAAGGAGAAGAAACGGCAGGAGAGGGAAGCACAAAGACAGGTGCGCTTTTACTTCCTTAAGATTTTTTCAAGAAAAGTAGCAGTTTTTTTCCTTGTCTGAACTTTAGTGAAGTTGCCTACAAGGTGTAAGAATCTAGAGTAGCTTTAAGAGCAGGTGAGGCATAGAGGAAAAGTGTGACAAAGGAAACCGAAAGTCATTTTTCTTAGTTGTTGTGGCTCTTTTGTTGGTCCTGATTTTTTGTGTTTTTCTTTTTTTCCCCTCTCTATTAGAGTGTCGGTATTTGACTTGACAAAGCTACTTATTGTTGTGAAGGCTGAGGAAGCGTCACGTGATTCAAGGCTGACCAAACAAGACCGTTATGCAGAAATAAGGAGGAGGAAGGAAGAAGAACGTGAGGCAAAAGAGCGCATGCTAGTGGGTTGCTTACCTTTCCTTTTGTGGTATTTAGGATATCAATTGTTGGATTCCTAGTAAGGAAATTTGTCGTGATTCTTTTAGGAAGAAGAAGCCAAGGCTCGACAGGCCAAGGAGGAGGAAACTGCTGCGTTGGAGTTTGATAAATGGAAAGGAGAGTTTTCAGTGGATGCTGAAGGATCAACAGGAAATGATTTGCAAGATGGAAATCAGGATTTGTTGTCTGATTTTGTGGAATACATAAAGGTACTCTAAGTCCTGCACTTAGTGAGCTCTCTCTTTAAGTTATTTGTCCTTTAATTCATAATGAACTCTCTCTTTAAGTTATTTGTCCTTTAATTCATGATAAATATGTGATTTTTTCTTGCTGGTAAGTTTAGTTGTTAATTTCTCCCTGTAATGTGAGCAAATGAATTTCTCCATCAAATGTGAAGTGTTAGAAGTTCAGCAAACATTTAAAAATTATCTTACTTTTATCTGCTATCATGCACTGTGATCCGCTGTTGGTAAAAAGGAAACTTCATTGGTGATTATAAGCTTTCAAAAATCAAAGTCAAAGTTGTTATGTTACTCATTCTTTTGCTTTGTTTTCTTTAATGTGATCTTGCAGAAACATAAATGTCTTCCTTTGGAAGATCTTGCTGCAGAATTTAAGCTCCGGACTCAGGTACTCTCTCTAAATCACTCCCCATTATTCCCATTTCATCCTTCTGGACACAGCAGTATATAAGGATCTAATTTGACAGTAGCAATGCATATGCTAAATTATGGTAGTTCTTGAACAATGATAGATCTGAGCTTAATTTGTTCTCAATCCTCATTCACTGGTTGTTTCATTATATGCATCTGGTTGTCCAAGTAAGTAGGAGTTAAATCATGTAAATATGACATCATTGCCTCTTCTTATGCTAATATGGGTGCCTAATACCTTTGGTTAATTCAGGAATGTATCAATCGGATCACCTCCTTGGAAAGTATGGGTATGTGTTCTTGCATCTCTTTTATTCATTGCATAAATGTTTTAAGCAATCTTTAGTGCCCTGTGCAACCTTTCATGGTTTAATTTGCTTTAATTACTTCTCTGCTCTTTTATTTTCCTTCCACTTTGGGTTCTGGAACTTTATTATCAAATTTTCAAACTCAACCTTCTTCATGCAATACCCTCACAAGTATAAATATCTTTATCGAATTTGTCCTTTTTCTCTGTCTAGTTTTATCCACTCTTTATCTTCTCTAATGTAAGGTTGGTTCTGTAATTTTTGCTCTTATACTGTAGAATCTTCTCTAAAGGTTGACTGTGGCATGTTGGTCTATATCCTTTAACATTCCACCATCTAGCTATAATTTATAATGAAAAACAACTCTTAAATCATCTTTTCCGATTAAAACTGTGGTAAAGTCTAGTTGGTTTTTCTTTGAAAGAAAAAGAAATGCCACAAAGAAGAAGATGTAATCACCCATTGCCACTGGAATGCTAGTGTTTTCTGTCGTGGTTTAGTTCGCAACAAAATATGAAATTGATATGCCTAGTCATTGATTGATGCATAGTAAATATATTCTTTCTTCATTAAATAGTTTCTGATGCAAAGTAAATATCTAAGATGGTTCGGTACCCTTGATTAGAAACTTAATGTTAGATTTATTTTTGTATCAGGGCGACTTTCTGGTGTCATGGATGATAGAGGAAAATACATATACATCTCACAAGAAGAGATGAGAGCTGTTGCTGACTATATTAAGCGTCAAGGGAGGGTTAGCATCTCGCATCTGGCAAGCAAGTCCAACCAATTCATTGATTTGGAGCCAAAAGCACAGTTTGTTGAGGAAATCAGCAATGCGGAAGAACTCACTGTTGCTTGAGTTGGTGTATTTCCTGACTTAGCGTCATATAGATAGAAGAAAATCATGCAGCAGAAAATATTAGAACTTTTTCATTTTTTTGTGATGTATAAAAGCGAAAAGAAAATGACCATGAAGCAGTCAATGTGCAGGCAGAATGCTGTAGGTTTTACGTGGGAAAAACTCAGGAAATGTTTCTGAGCTTAATTTGATCTGCCTAATCCTAATCGTTTTGTTTAAACCCTTTATAGAGAATCAGATATGAGAAATCGTTCTTGAAGAATGCATTGATTGCTGATGGTTGAGCTGTGTTTTTTCAAGTCCTGTTCCGTTTCTCCGACCGAAACTTGTTTTGGTTCTACAGAAACCGAATCTCCTGATACTGTAACACAGGTTTCAGGTATCCTGGTTGACCAAAATTTACCAGTTATATTTCTCTGGCAGGGGTTCATGCCGAGAAGAAAAGAGATTTGATGGAAACCCCATCAAATCAAAAAACATGGTTAAGGTTGCAATTTTCGGACGTGTTTTTAGCTAGTTCAGAAACATGTTTGCTTTACAAAAGAAAACCATCTAAATCGGCTGTTTATCATCTGCTGTTATCCATCAAATCCAGTTCTATCATCTCTTGTTAATCAAGAAAGCTATGGTTGATAGAAACATGGAGCTTTAGAATAGAAAGAGAGAGGGAGATGACGAATAATCGATCTCCCTCGCAACTGATATCGCGCTGGCTGTTGCTGCATTTTGGTCAGTTAATAGAGACTTAGAGCCAACTGGACACAAGCCACACAAGCCTGCTTGACCATGCAAGCAGAAAGACCGTAAACTCAAAAATCACTTGGCAGAAGGGTAACAGAATCCATTCTTTGTGAGCTGGTTCAGGTTAGTTTTTGGTCCCTTGGAATCATTTTGACAATGCAATTTTTGTTTTATATATATATATATATATATATATATAAAATAAAGAAATATTTATATTGCAGTTAAATTCAGCTATTACCCTCTAAAAATAGTAAGAACCCTGCTGACATCCTCCACCTCCGAACCAACCGTGAAAACTAGAGGAAGAGAATTGGTATAAGACTAGGTCTTGGCTATCTCTATTCCAATTTA
>Ga0307515_10020432_pt1 | contig 11813 bp, 3 predicted proteins | sample 17_EM_MG_FD_194513 | JGI IMG/M metagenome (GOLD analysis project Ga0307515, IMG submission 194513) | Populus trichocarpa ectomycorrhiza microbial communities from riparian zone in the Pacific Northwest, United States - 17_EM | ecosystem: Host-associated > Plants > Roots > Unclassified | place...
CAGGCGATCCGTGTACTGTTTCCAGTACGGTTCTCAAGCTCTAGCTTATTGCGTATTTCCTGATCTGTACGTCTACTGATTAGTGTTGGTATACTCGCTTTATCAACGGGCACGAATATCACTGTATGATACGTATGCGGTGTTAAAGTTGGTAGTTGATTAATTGTTTTAGAAGTAAGGGGTTGCTCCAAGGTCAGACTAGCTAGTCTCGCTTCGTGGTTGTAACCCCGTCACGTGATTAACGTTCCGACACGTAATAACTAAAGCTAAATTAAAAACTATAGTATAGCGTAAAGCTAATAGACCTAAGTGGTACTAAGGAAACCTATAAAAGATAGGGAAAACAACTATAGAAACCTAAAAGTTAAGGATTAAGTAATTATAAAACTAAGAAGTAGAGGCTAAACTAAGGATCTTACTAGTAGAAGACGTTTAAGCGGACTTTATAGTAAAAGTAATGGTTTAAAAATAGAGCTTATATAAATTACGGAAAATAGGGTTATTTTGCTAAAGACTATAGAAGTAGTTAGAGTTATTATATAGTAAAGGAAACTAGACTAATAGTATATAATATATATGTATAAAGGGATAATAGTGTACTATAAGGAACAAAAGAGTATTTAATTAAAAGTTTTACGTTTTGTTATAATAACGCATATTAAATTTATAAAGATGCTAAGTATAGCGCAAGCTATTAGCTATAAGAGCTAAAGTTAAAGGGACTTAAAGGAACTAAAGAGTTAGATAAAGAATAAGATTAACTCTATAAGCTAGATTAAAATATTATAACAATATACGGATAAAGATTAGTAATAATAATAATAGAGTTAAAGTACTTATTAATTAATAGTAATAAGGATAAAAAAGGAATTAACTAGGGGTATTTAAACCTTAATAACGTAATAGAAGTAGAGACTAAAACCGCTATAAAGTAGGGTTTAGTAACAGGTATTATAATACCATTAGATACGGCATCTATCGCTTTATAAGATAGAAGGAGTAATATTTAAAGATAATTAAGTAAGTAGATAACTGCTAGTGCTAGCTTACCACTTAATAAAGGCAAAAGGCCAAAGGCTTAAGATTTTTAAGATAAGATAAAAGATAACTAAGATTCTTAAGACGAGATAAGGCACGCTTAAGGACCTATAATAGACGATAACCGATAGAGCAGAGTAATAGCTTAGTTTAGTAATATATAAATAAGCTTAGGACGTAGTTTCCTAAAGGTATAAGACTCTTAAGATAAGATAAGTAAGATTTAAGACTTTTAAGATAAGATAAGAATACTAGTAAAGCCTAGTTAGACTAAGGCTAGAGTATAGCTTAAGAAAGAAGCGAGCTTAGGATTAAAAAATTTAGGGGATTAAGAATTTGGAGTATAAATAAGAACACCTATAGATAAAAAGTAAATGGCTTTATTATAGATTAGAAAATTTACGGTATAAACAGTAATTAGACTAGAAGATAAACATATAAGCCTAAAAGACTTACTAGTAAAACACGTCGTTTAGACTAAAGATTAAAAAGTTAATACTATAATTAAGAAGTATAAAGACTTTAAGGATTTACTTATAAGGTAAGCACCTAAAGAAACTATAACTAAATTTAGGACAAGAATCTTAGTATAGTAAAAACTAGATAGAGAATCTAGTATATTAGGTTATATATAAGACAGAGCACTAATATAAAGAATTACTAATAGGCTAAGAATAGGTACGCTAAGAGCTAAATAGCTTACTAAACTAGAAAATAAAGAGGATTTAGGGATTCTAACTAGGTTTAAGGAATAGTATATAAAAGGCTATTATAATATAGTAATAAGAAGATACTTCCTTATAGATAAGCCGTATATACTTTAATAGCTATACTAAAGGTAGTATAGGCAAAGATATAATAATAAGTGGGAAGATTTCTATATATAGTTAGATAAAAAAGTTATTTAGGACCACCCTATTACGGAAAAGGTAATAAATTATATTAAGGGAGCCTTAATTATAACGTTAAAAGATCTAGAGAAGTAATTAGAGGACTAGAGAAGCGAGAGACGCGTCTTAGTACCTATAAATAAAAACGTAACGTTTAGATTAGCGTAATAAAGGTTTAAACTTAAGGATAAAGATAAGTTAAGAGTTAACCTAAAGTACCTAGCGTACTATACGCTATTATAGATTGTATATATAGATAATATATATAAGATATATAAAAATCCAAAAGAAAAGAACTGGAAATACCCTATAAGAATATATTAGGCGCTAGATAAGCGACAATATAGGAATGCTAAGTATATATACGGCTGGCATCTAGTTAAAGTTTAAGAGTTAGGAAACTTAATACTTTCACTAAAAAGATTCTTTATAAAAGAATACTTAAATAAAAGATAGTGGTAGGAATGCCTAAAAAATATATATCTATGGCATATTAAGGAAAAGAAGCGAATAAAGTATTAGCTAAAAAATAAGTTAAGTGCATTAGGATCTAGCAGCCAATAATTAGGAAAAGTAGAGGCCTATAAAATCAGAGGGAACTAGTAGTAGAGCCTTAAACCCTTAAAGGAATTTAAAGATAATACTTAAATTTATAAATTAAGTGGTAAGATTAATAGTTTAAAGTATTAGTAAATAGTAGAGTAATAAGAAACTATATTTTACTAGTAGTAGTTAAAAGAATGGGGCTACCGTATAGATAAAAGGAGCACCTATATCTATTAGTTATAATTTTAGGAGATCCAATAGCTTATAAAGGAGGTATTATTAATTTTAAAATAGGACCAATTTAGATAACTATTAAAGGAAGATAAATCGAGATGTTTTTTAATATATTACTATTAGGGAATAATAAAGCAGTATTAGGAATACCTTAGTTATAAAAATATAATCTAAAAATTAATTAGATTATAGGTTAGGTTAGTATTAAAGATACTTAATACCGTAAAGTATAATAATAAGCTAAAATAGTATGGTACTAAGTAGGAGTAACCTACGAAGAAATAAATAAGAGACTAAGTTATATACTAAAGAGATACTATAAGTATAGTAAAAAACTATAGTTACTAGAAAGTAAAAAGCTATTAGAGTATATAGTATAGAACTATAAAATAGAATTAGAACTAAGAATAAGTCTAAGGTTTTTTTTAATTTATAAGCTTACTAAAGAAAAAGGGAGAGCACTAAAAGAGTTTATCTAAGAAAACTTACGAAAAGGATATATTAGACTATTATAGTTATTAGCCGGATATCTAGTATTATTTATACTAAAGAAGAACGGAAAACTTAGGTTATATATTAACTATAAATAGTTAAATAGCATTACTAGGAAGGATAGATATCCTTTACCCTTAATTAGCAAAATTTAAGATAGGATTAGTAACGTATAAATCTTTACGAAGATAGATCTAAGATAGGTATACTATTAGATTAGGATTAAGAAAGGCGACGAATAAAAGGTAGCCTTTAGGTTAAAGAAAGAACTATATAAGCTATTAGTTATGCAATTTAGGCTTATAAACGTACCAGTAATATTCTAAAAGCGTATTAACAATATATTAAGAGAACATTTAGATAAATTTGTTATAGTATACCTTAATAATATTATTATCTACTTAATAAGTGAGGAGGAATACGGAGAATACGTTAAATAGGTCTTAAAGAGACTATACAAAAAACAGATGCTAGTAGCAATTAAGAAATACGAATTCTTTACTAAAAAAACAGATTTTATTAAATTTATTATTAAACTAGGCCAACTTAGTATAGATTTAAAAAAGATTAAGGCTATAGTAAATTGGTAAGAACTAGAGAACGTTACGTAGTTAAAATCGTTTTTAGGGTTTTGCAATTACTATAGAAGGTTTATAGCTTAATGGTTAAAGGATATTAAGTGTAACCGACTACCGGACCTTGCATATTACCCTGTTTCACCTGCGTCAGCACTACCCTCGTATGTCTCAAATACGTTGGAAATGAGTCATAGGCTTCGGAGTTCGGGGTCTACTTTCATGTATTTATACCACTTGATTTCCATAGATTTACAATCAAGTTGCTCGTTCAATTCCCACACACTGCAAAGCTTACATTAAGCCATTTATAAGGTTAATAAAAAAAGAAGAACCTTAGGTATAGGGAGAAGATTAGAGGAAATTATTTAAAGAGGTTAAGGAGTTGTTTACTTAGGACTTAATTCTTAAAATTTACTAACTAAAACTAGAGATAGTGGTCGGAATAAATGCATTAGACTTTGTACTAGGGGCATACTTCCTATAAAAATATAAAGATAGATGGCACCTAGTAGTATACTATAGTCGGAAGATAACACTACTAGAACTAAACTATAACATCTATAATAAGGAGTTGTTGGGTATAGTTATAGTACTTTAGAAATAGAGGGCATTCTTATAAGGTATAGAAAAACTATTTATAGTTAAGACGGATTATAAGAACCTAATAGGGTTCTTAATAATAAAAGAACTTAACTAGAGATAGGTTAGATAGGTAGAAATGCTTATAGAATACCATTTTAAGATTTAGTATACTAAGGGTATAGATAATATATAAGTAGACGCTTTAAGCAGAAAGGCTAAACTATAAAACGACGAAAAGCCATTAGGGGCTTTACTGCGAAAAGATATAGACGGATTAATTAGATACAATTATCCGAAAATTATAGTAATAAGAGAAATTAGTTAGACCTATAAGGCACTAGAGAGTATATAGTTATAAAAAATCTAAAATATATAGGTAGAGGATCTAAACTTAGAGCAGTACAAAAATTAAAAAGCAATATATATACTAAGGAACATTATAAAAGAGTTTATTAAGTTATTTTATAAAGGATTAACCTAAGGATATAATAAAGCTATAGGCTTAGTGTTAAGACTCTAAGAGGAGTATATTATTAATAAAATCTAGGGACTAGTAAGATAAGTCACTAAGAAATATCTAAATTACTAAAGAAATAAACTAATAAGGTATAAGCTATACGGAGGGCTACAACCTATTAAAGTACCAGAAAGACTATAGGAAGTTATATTATAGGACTTTATTATAAAGTTACTAAAATTAAGAGATCCTATTACTAAATAAAATTATAACGTAATTTTAGTAATAGTAGACAAGCTAACGAAGTGGGGATACTTTATAGCATATATAGAAGAAATCTTAGCAGAAGATATTACTAGAATCTATATTAAAGAAGTATTTATAAGATATAGAGCACTAAGCAAGATTATATTGGATAGAGATTTAAGATTTATAGCAGCATTTTAGGAAGTATTTTTAGCAGAATAAGGAGTTTAAGTAGCAACTTCTACCGTATATTATCCGCAGACAGACGGTTAAATAAAAAGATTAAATTAGACACTAGAGTAGTATCTAAGGCACTATATTAATTATGTATAAAATAATTAGGTATCGCTATTACTAGTTATATAGTTTGCATATAACGCGACACTATAGAAAGGGATAGGCATATTACCCTTTAAGGCGAATTATAGATATAAGTTAAGAATATTATTATTACTACGTTAAGTAAAGAAAATAAGTAGCATAGCTAAGTAAAGAATAAAGACGTTAATAAATCTTTATATAAACCTTACGGAAATAGCTAAGGTGGTATAGTAAAGAATAAAAAGGTACTATAACGCTAGGAGATCTAAGGGACCAGATTTTAAGGAGGGAGATAAAGTATAGCTACTATATAAAAATTTTAAAAGTTAACGGCTAAGTAAGAAATTAGACCATGTTAGATTAGGACCCTTTAAAATTATAAAAAGAATTTTACTAGTTATATTTAAGTTAAACCTACCAGCCAAAATAAAGATTTACCCTATATAGTATATCGCGATGCTAGAGCCAGCATATAGGAATATTAAGCCACTAGTTTACAAAGTAAATACGTATAAAGGATAAGAGGAAGACGAATAGTAAGTTTTAAAGATTATTAGTTACAAGGACATGGAGAAGAAAATATAGTATAAAGTTAAGTAGTTAGGCTATAATAAGACTACCTAGAAGCTACTAGAAAATCTAAAGAATGCTATAAAAAAGGTATAGGAGTATTAAAAGGGAAAAGGTTAGGCAGTATTAATAAAAAAGGATCGCCAAAAAACGAGCCACCTAAGGGGGGTACAGAAAGAGCACCTGCCAAGGTATTTAGAGTTATTTCCTTCTCTATTAGAAGAGAATCCGTTCTTTTATTGCTAAGTTCCTATAAACTTTATTCTATAAGTTTCTACTTCTTAAAATGTACCTTCTTATAAACCTTTTTAAGACAGATTAACCGAGCGGACGCAGTAAGACGAGAATTAAGAGCACGTTATTAGGCATTAGCAGCCTCTTTCTTAACGTTATAAGAATAATAAAGTTCCGCTAGCGCTACTAAAAGCTTATTATTGAGTTTCGCAGCAGTAAATTAAACCTAAGACCCTATAACAAATTACTTAGGGAACTCAAAAACTATTTAGAAAAATAATACGCGCATACTTAGCGTTAGAGACTAAGTAAACGTTATAGAACGACTAAACATTCGCTTTAGTACACTCTAAATAAGAGGATAGTTGCTAAGATAAGGGACTCGCTAATATAACGTAAATTAACCCCTCTTTCGCATAATGAGAATATAGAGATGGTATTATCTTACTAAGAGATAATATTGCAGTAACAGTACGAGACTGACGAGCTGTAGATAAAGAAGAAGATGCTTTAGGTATAATAAGTAACAATATTAACTAAGTTAATTAGATGGATATTACACCTCTAGTAAATAACTTAAAGATATTAGGAATCTTTAAGGACAAAGATAAGGAGGAGGGAAATAGTATTATAAACGCTTTAAGTACAATATTACGACTACTTAAAGGAGGGTTAGAAAAAGCTAGTTAGTTAATATAAGTACGGTTTAGGATAGAACTAATAGAACTATATAATAAGGAATAGTAAGTAAGGTTACGTAATATAATCTATATAATCTGGGTAATCTATAAGATCTACTATAAAGCAAATAGAGCAGATGGAGTAAATAGAGCAACGACTTTTATAGGAGTACGGTTATGTATTTAAGGACCCTTAGTCCCTACCTAGATAGTTCCTTCCTTATAGTAATTCTCAGAATATAATTAGAGTTAATCTGTTAGGCAACTACTCCACTAGTTGTTATTACGTTATTAACTTCCTATATTACCTATATACCTAGCCCATTAACAAACCTACCGTAGTTCCTGCTACAAGGTTCCGTTACATTGTTCCTAGGGTTTTATAATTACTATTAGAGTTTATAGCGTAATAGTTAGTAAATATTAAGCCATTTATAAGATTAATAAAGAAAGAGGAACTATAGATATAGGGAGAGGAGTAGAAGAAGTTATTTACCTAAAAACTAATCCTTAAGATTTATTAACTAAAGTTAAAGATAGTTGTGGAGACAGATATATTAGACTTTATACTAGGAGTATACTTTTTATAGAAATATAAGAATAGATGGCACCTAGTAACATACTATAGTTAGAAGATAACACCATTAGAGTTAAACTATAACATCTATAATAAGGAGTTATTAGGTATAGTTATAGTATTAAAGGAATAAAAAGCATTCTTATAAGGTATAGAGAAACTATTTATAGTTAAGACGGATTATAAGAACTTAATAAGATTCCTAATAATAAAGGAACTTAACTAAAGATAAGTTAGATAGGTAGAGATGCTTACGGAATACTATTTTAAGATTTAGTATACTAAGGGTATAAAGAATACACGAGTAGACGCTCTAAGTAGAAAAGCTAAACTATAAAACAATGAAAAGCTATTAGGGGCTTTACTATAAAAAGATATAGATAGATTAATTAGGTATAATTATCTAAAGATTATAGCAACTTAAGAAGAGAAATTAGAAAGAATCTATAAGATACTAGAGAGTTTTTAGGTATAAAGAATTCTAGAAGCATAGCTAGAAGATCTATAGGTAGATATATACAAAAATTAAAAAGTAAAGTATATCCTAAAGAGTATAGCAGAATATTTTATAGAGGACTTTTATAAGGGAATAACTTAAGGACATAACGGAGCTATAGGCTTAGTATTAAGACTTTAAGAGAAATATATTATTAATAGAATCTAGGGACTAGTAAGGAAGGTTATAAAAGAGTATTTAAATTACTAAAGAAATAAACTAACGAGGCATAAGCCGTATAGTGTAACGGCGCTATTATACGTTACCTGCCAAATTCTACTATATTCTGCCGACCTATAATTAGCTCGCCCAAAGCTAGCGCCTTAGTGGCTTACCCTATATATTTGTTTATATCGGTCCTAGCGACCCCTTTTTCCCTTCTCCTTAGCTTAGTATCTTTGTAATATAGTATTCTATAAGCTTTGGTTTAGAGGCATTTATATAAGCTGTAATATTATACTAATCTTACCCTACCCTACCTAGGAAGGCCTTAATAATATCCTACCCTAAAAGAAACTTCGTTTATAATAACACGTTAACGCGCTATACTTAGATACTAAAACAACTCCACACTACCTAAAAAGGCCTAAATAATATCCTACCTTATAAGCTAGATAGGACTAGACCTATACCCCTAGAATTAAAACTAAAGTATATAATATTAATAAACCCTAAAAAGCTAACGATAGTACCTAAAGTAAGCTTATTTAAGAGAGCTGTCTTTACCTAAGAGGAACCTAAGATCTAATTAGGATTAGAAATTAAAGATAATAATAATGTTATAAACGTACACGAGCAGATTTACGCCCTCGCGGCTAGCTAAAAGGCCGATTATCTTAAAGTAAGAAATATATAAGAGACCCTATAAGAGATCCTAAAAAGCCTTACGGCCCTATAAAATAGCCTAGCTTTCCCTTTCTAAAGCCCTAGCTAACCTATTTACTCTATTAAATATAATATACTAGGGAGTACGGATATAATAATAAAGTAATTAAAGTCTGTTAAGCTTTTTAACCCCTAACCCCTATCTAATGGGATAAACCCTACCTTTAAGAATTAGAGGATCTAAGTATAAAGAAAACTCCGCGTTAACTATAACTATTTTCCCTCTAAAGAAGCTAAAATACTTTACCTCTTTAGTTAAACTATAGGAGATACCTGATATTACCTTTAAGCCAAATTTAAGGGCAACTCCCCTGTCCGCTTTATATCTATTAGCAAGATACTATAGTATTTAGCCGCTATATATATAAACCTAAATAAAGCACAAGACGCGCATTGTAACTATAATGGCTTAATAATAAAGTTAAACCAATTCTTTACTAAGTTCTAAACTTAATTCTTATACCTAATAGGTAAAGGCTAGGTTCTCCTTAAGAACTACCGTTTAGACCTATACAATAAGCTAACGGGTTAACTATAAGAGAAGATTACGGTAGCTTTGGACGACCTACTAACCTACTAAAAACTTATAGCCTAATATCTGTTATTTAACTTAGAACTAAAGCAAATTAACGCCCGTTCTAATTAATAAAAAAGGGCTTGCAGTAGTTAAAACTTGTTAACTATACCTATAGGAGCTAGAGTAGGAAGATAAGCTATGATAGCCCTTATACTAAAAGCGGTTATATCTACGCACCGGTAAGCCTTGCCTAACTAACTACGTACCACACTATTAACCAATACTCGTCGCAATATCCTAATTAACCCTACCTTGGCTATGTGCTATAACTATAATAAGGAGGGTTACTTTGCCTTATCTTGCCTAGAGCTAAAGGATATAGGCAATATTAAGGAAATAGAGGAAGGAGAAACGTTTAATAAGTTAGGAAAAAAAGAGCCCTAGGGAAAAACTCCCCCTTAGGGTACCCTATCGATCTTAAAGAGATTAATCTTAGTTAGTTAATAGGTAGGAAGCATTTTACCGTTCTATATATAGTATTTTAAAATAAATATAGAGTAAATATAACTGTCCTTATTAACACTAGAGTAAATGGCTTTGCCTTTATAAATACTACCTATATAAATAATGTTGCTAAATTTCTAAATGTAAAAGCTACCCGATTAGAGAAGCCTATTTAAGTAAAAGGCTATAACAGCCAAGCTAGTTAGCTGGTTACCTACGTTTTAAAGTTATATATCACTCTTAATAAACAACGCTAATATGGTATCCCTTTCTGCATCCTAGACCTAGGGTCCTATAATATAATCTTTAGCCAAAAATAGATGTCCTATTTTAATATTTGGCTAAATATATAATAAAGATAATTTGTCTAACCGGAGGATAGACTAAAACTACCCTTATTTATTAGGGAAATCCAAACTAATTATAAGACACTAGCTATAAAGGCTAACCCTACCTACTAGTAGGATATCCGGGCCTATAATTTAGCCTTTACCTAAAAAGACGCCCGCTGTAAAGCTAGAAAGAACTTTATACTAATAAAGATACTCTCCTAAAGCGCTATATCTAAAGAGGACTTTATATATAGAAGCGGGATAGAGAGTAATATAAACAACGTCTAAGTTGCGCAGATTTAACTAGTATAGAAAAGAACGTATTAATAGGATATAAGGGATAACCTCTAAAAGATATAATAGGAGCTAAAAGGAGTAATAATAACACTAGTACCCTAAAAGCCCCTAAAGTTATATATGTCCCTATTATTATGCAAACCCCCTACAGTAGATATTACCGTAATTAGCGCTATAGCGTTCCACTTTAATATATACTAAAAGGATAATAAGGTCTTTATAATAAGCCTATATAAGATTAACCGAATTATTAATAATAGGGAGGAAAATCTGGCTAAGGAAACCAATAAGGAACTAGTTAAACGCCTTCTTTTTACTATTTATATAGATTATAAGGATATATTCTTAAAAGCGGCCTTAAATAAGTTACCCCCTTACCGGACATATAATTATAAGATTTAATTAGAAGCCAATAACTTACTAGGCTATAGCCCCCTTTATTAATAATTAATAGATAAGCTAAAAGTAACAAAGTGATACTTAATTAATAACCTAGATAAAAGGTTTATTAAGCTAAGTTAAGCCCCTTTTACTTCACTTATCCTATTTATAAAAAAGCCTAATAGAGGCCTTTATTTTTATATTAACTATTAAAAGCTAAACGCTATTACTTAAAAGGACTAGTACCCTATTCCTTTAATTAACGAGACCCTTATACGTTTAAGCTAGGCAAAGATCTTTACTAAACTTAATATCCGCTAAGCTTTCTACTAAATTAGGATAAACCCTATATCTAAAGATTTAACAACGTTCCGTACCCGTTATAGTTCCTATAAATATAAAGTTCTTCCTTTTAGACTAATAAACGGACTAGCTATATACTAAAGATATATAAATAACGTTCTTTTTAATTACCTTAATAAGTTCTATATGGTATACCTAGATAATATTCTTATATACTCGGACAACGAACTTAAGTATTAAGTTTATATTAAGAAGGTCCTAGAGAGACTATAAAACGCAGGCTTATAAGTTAATATTAAGAAATATAAGTTTAGGGTAAAACGTATAAAATACCTTAAGTTTATTATAACTATAGAAGGAATTAAGGTTAACCCCAAGAAGGTAGAGGCAATCTATAACTAAAAGCCCCTTTACACAGTAAAAGGAATCTAATCCTTCCTTAGTTTTTATAACTTCTACTACTAGTTTATCTGCGACTATAGAATTATGGTAAAACCTCTTATATAACTAACTAGGAAGGACACACCTTTTATCTTTAATAATAACTATATAAAAGCCTTTAAAGAGATAAAGGATCGGCTTATCTCTTCCCTAATTCTTTATTACTATAACCTAGACTTTAAATTAATGCTAGAAATAAACGTCTCTAATAG
>Ga0307515_10020433_pt1 | contig 11812 bp, 5 predicted proteins | sample 17_EM_MG_FD_194513 | JGI IMG/M metagenome (GOLD analysis project Ga0307515, IMG submission 194513) | Populus trichocarpa ectomycorrhiza microbial communities from riparian zone in the Pacific Northwest, United States - 17_EM | ecosystem: Host-associated > Plants > Roots > Unclassified | place...
TTAAGCTAGGTTAAGATGCGCTTAAAGCGGTTAGCAATAGTATTAGCTTATAGGTACTCCTTCTTTATATATACAGATAGGGCTAATAGTTAGGGGCCTGCTGATTTAATGCCTAGACGTAGGTTATAGCCATAATTAGTAAAGAACGGTAAGATTCCCGTAGTCTTATTAACCTAATTATTTATAATAAACTTAGTAAGGGGGAGCTAATCTACCTAGTTATCTTAGGTAAAGCTTATAAAGGCGCATAGGTACTTATTTATTACTGCATTAATAATCTTAGTTTAACTATTTATTTTAGGGTACTATACAAAGCTAGGGCTTAGGGTTACCTTTAGGCGCTAGTTTAGGCGATGCTAGAAATCAGAAACGAATAAAGAGCCTTTATTAAAAACGATAGTATTTAAAGCGCTATGTAACTTATAGATAGTATAGATAAATGCTTTAATAAACTCCTTAGTATCTAGGCTAGTAATAGAAATAAAGTGTCTTATCTTTATTAGGCGGTTAACAACAATAAAGATGTATTTATATGTTTTGCCGTTACAAAGGCACTTAGGTAGGTTAACAACATAATTAATAGAGATATTAGTCTATAGGCGGACTAGTAGTTCTAGTAGTTTTAGGAAACTAGGCGATATTAAGCGTAGGGTCTTTATACGGAAGTAGAGAGCGCAGTCTTTTATAAAGGTAGCCGTAAACTATAAAATACCTAGCTACTAATACGTTTAATTAAGGAGGTCTAATGTCTTAATACGGCCTAGGTAACCCGCAGGGCCCAAACTATACATGCGGTATATAACTTCTAGTTAGAGTTTAGGTAAATTAGGGATAAATACTTAATTCCTATAGTAGATTAGGCCGTTAATAATTAAATATTTAGATTTATTATAGCGGAGCAGCTTCCTAATCTACTTAGGCCAACGGCGTGCTTTATAGTCTTCCCATTTACGTAGCGCAGCCAATATATTCCTAGCAAGTTTATTCTTTATATAAGCATTCTTAATAAGCTCCTTAAGGGGGTTTTTCTTAGGCTCTAGGTCCATTACTATAATAAAGTCTTTAATACTCTAGTCTTAGAATTCGCTTAGTAGCTCTTCTAGGATAGTAGGGTTAACTTTCTTCGGTAGTAAGATAATACGGTCTCGGTATTATAGACGTTTATTATTAGTATTAGCAGGTATAACGCCTAGGAGGCGGCTAAGAGCGTCTAGAATTGTAGCTTTAGTGCTAGGCCTATAGGTAATAACAAAGTTAAATTAGGAAAGGAACTTAGCCTAGCGGACTTAGCACTAGTTTAATTATTTCGTTATTATAAAGGTCTAAAGGTTCTTATAGTCCGTAATAATTTTAAACGGCTGCTTAGTTCCTTATAGTTTAGGGCGCTATTTTTTTAGTGCCTTAACTATTACTAGGAGCTCCTTATCGTATATTTTATAGTTATATTTAGGGGCTAAGTGCTTAGCAGAGAAGAATATAACTAGCTTAAGCTTATTACTTTTATTGGCTTAATAGAGCACTCTACCTAAAGCCTAGTTTAAGGCGTCTATCTCTACTATAGTCTTTTTCGTATAGTCGTAATACGCTAGGACCGGTGCTGTGGTAAACCTATTTTTAGGGTCTAAAACGCCTATGTTTAGTTAGGGCCCTATAACTAGCTAGTGCTTTTCTTTAGTAGCCTAGTTATGGGCTTAACTACCTTAAAGTAGCCTTAGATAAATCGTCGGTAGAAGTTCGCGAAGCCTAGAAATTACTATAGTTCTTTAACTAACATCAGGTCCTTCTATTCCTATAAGGCCTGCACCTTCTTAGAGTCTATAGTTATGCCGTTAGTTAAGATAATTAAGCCAAGGTATTTTCTTTTGGTAGTATAAAACTTAGACTTATTAATATTAATCTAAAGTTTAGCATTACTAAGTCTCTAGATAATTTTATTTATATATTTTATATACTTAGCGCGTATTTTTAAGAAGACAAGGATATTATTAAGGTACGCAGTGCAGTAGTTATTAAGGGCGTTATATAGAATATAGTTAATATAGTTTTAAAATATAGCGGGTGCATTATAGAGACTAAATAGTATAACTAATATTTTATAGAGCCTAAACTGGGTAATAAATACTATAAGCTACTTATAGCCTTTCGCGATCCGGATCTGATTAAACATAGCAATTATATTAAGCTTAGTAAAGTACTTAGCACCACAGAGTACGTTAAGTGTCTCGCGGACTAGTAGCAATAGATACCAATTCTTAATAGTAACTATATTTAGGCCTTAGTAGTTATAGTAGATTTATATACTGCCGCCAGGTTTCGCAGTAAGGAGGAGTAGTATAGCGGCTGGTAAGGTTAATTCGCGGATAAAACCCTTATCTAGCATCTTATTAATTTACTTCTTTATATAACTAAGTTTAGTAAATAAGAATGGTCTATTTTTATAATACGGGGCCTGCTTTCTAGGTATAATCTTAATTTTATAGTCCTATAGTTAGTAAGGAGGCAGCTTATCTACGTTCTTAGGGAGGAAGTATTTAATATATTTACGAAACTCTTTTAGTAAGCATTATAAAATATCTTTATAGGTTAATCCTGGTTTGCCTTTTAGAAATTTCTTAATATTAGTATTAACTATCTTTTAGCATAGAAACTTAGACTTTATTTTTAGGTTTATTTTAAGGAAGTTATAAAAATAAGGGGGTAGTGCTTTATGGGCTTCGTCCATTATATAGTCGCCTTCTACTAGCCAGCGGAAAGACCTTTCTAATAGGTTTAGTACTTCTATTAGGCCTATAGGCAGCTCCTTAAGCAGCTATTAATATTCTTCTTATTTAACCAGTTTTACCAGCTCCGCTATATAAATTCTTATTACCTTTATGTCTTTTTATTTATAGAACTGGGTAAAATTAATAGTATAAGTGCATCTAATGTCGTCCAGGTTAGGGCGTGTTTAGTTCTCCGATGCTATAGCTAGGCTAGTATAGCTTAGTCGGCCTAGGGGGGCGGAGACAAGGCGGCGGCCCTATATAGTACGCGCGGGAGACGGGTACGAGGTTAGGCGTTACGGGGGGGAGGTCTTAATTACTCTGGTTTCGGTCTTAGTTATAACGCCCTTAGCTATTATTTATATAGTCGCATATACGTATAGCAAATAACTTAGGGTTAGGTATCTTATTAGCTAATTTAGGTTAAGCGGGTATATATAGGGGACTTATAATTTTAGCGGTGTTTATTTTTTAGGGAATAGGGCGGTGGTTTAGTCTTCCAGAATCTCTGCTTAGTTTACTGCGTATATTAGCTTACCAGTATTAGGTACCTCTTTTACTATTAGCTAACGGTATCTAAGCGTTAGCCGTGCAATGAGTCCGCGTAGTATTACTTAGTTATAGTTAAAAATATGCTATAGGAGATAGTTATAGGCATAGTAATTGGAGTTAAACTTAAGCTCTAGGGTGGGGAAGTCTGCCCTTAGATTATACTTTTTAAGCTAGGGTATTCCAAGAATTACTAATATAGAGGGTAATAACTTTATGACATAGAAGAGTATAGATTCTATATAGTGGCTAATTGTTATTATTACTATAAAGTAGTGGGTAATAAACCTAGATAGGAGTCTATTAGTAAAGCGGAGTAGTTTTAGGACTAGAAGTCTTTTCGTTATAATATTATGCTTTTTTATAAGCGAGTCTTTATCTATAAACGCTAGTGCTGTACTACTAGTGTTAATAAGGCTTACTATTTTAATAAGAACTTATAGGAGTAGGTTACGCGGTAAGGAGAGGTAGGTCTAAATAAGGATGGCATTCCTATCGCTATTTACTATTCTAAGGTTAAGTAGTAGCTAGCTTAAAATAAGGTCTAACTAATCTAGTAGTATAGATCTAATCCTTTTATCCTCCTCCCGTATAGTTCTAACCCTTAGAGGCGACTTAGTCTAAGGGTTAGCCTTTTAATAGCTGAATTATAGGGCTTAGCTAGTGGCTATAGTCTTAGCTAATATGTCCTAACGTATTAGTCTCTAACGGTGTATATATACTAAAGGGTACTTTACCAATAATATAGCCGGTTTTATAATTAGTAGTAGTATAAAGTACTTATCCGTAGTTCGCGTATAGAACTATCGGCTAAGGCTATATTAGGGAAGGGAATTGTAGGGGTAGGTCTCTATATCTAAACCCATGTCCTTATCTATAGTTACCGCCTTAATTACTATCCCCTTTATTAAAGAATCCGCCGCGGCTAGGAGGGGGTTAGCGCGGTAGTATTAAAAGGGGGTTTAGGTTCTTCTAGGGGTTATAAGTATCTTTCTAGTAGCTAGGTTAACCACACGCTATATAGAGTCTGTTATTTATATAATATCTTTAGATATTATTAGGGAGACTATTACTACCGCTGCTAAACTTAACGGCGTTAAGGTTTATTAGGTTATTCCACGGTAATATAGGTTAGTAGCCGCTAGCGGTACTTAGCTTAGCGGTATTTAGCTTAGTATAGTAGGCATAGTTCTATAGGTTATAAGCGAATATATCTATCTGCTTGCTCTAGCCTTTATAGTTAATATTATCAATCTTACGGCTAAGGGTAAGGGCTAGGTCCTTTATCTTAAAGGAAATATTCTTCTTAAGTAGATCTACTTTTTGTTCCTTAGTCTTATTTACTTTAATTATTAACTTATTAAGCTCTGCTTTTTAGGACCAGTAGTTACGCTCGCCTTAGCTTAAGGTATCCAGCTTATTTTTAGCTGCTTAGGTTGTATCTATAGTCTTATAGTGCTTCCTTATATACACGAATATAGACTCTCGGTTAGAGAAGGTCCATTTACTTAAGTTATTTAGGTATATACATAGCATATTAAGGCCATACTTAACATAGTTATAAGCCTTATCTATTAGCATATCTAATATATAGACTTCGTCTATTAGGGTCTTAAAGCACTTTACATCCCTCCAGAAAACGCCTTAGATCTTTATTTCCTATATTTTAAAAATTTCTTACTTTTTAGTTAGTAATCCCTTGCCATTAAATGGGGTTAGATCTTTTACTTTACGCTTTTTTTTATAGGGCTTAGTTAGAAAAGAAGAGCTAGTAGCGGTATTCTTATTAGCAATGGTCTAGGTAAGTGTAGTAATCTAAAGGCTTAGACTTTGTATAGTCTAAGTATTTATAAAGGCTTACTATTCGTATTGTTATATACGTGGTTTAAGTATCTTAAGGGAGTCGATTCTATGCTAAGCTTCTTTAAGTTAGGACTTTATAGTTCGGCCTTTATTATAAACGGCTTAGAGACCACTCTTAACGCTAGTTAGGAAAGTTATACATATAGAGAGGTGCTAAAAGGTTTCTGCTATGTTAAGGTCTTTAGGGACTCTAGGCTACTCCTAATTGCCTAGGTAATATAGGTATAGAAGGTATTAAAAAGGCAGGTAAGTGCTTCGCGTATATTCACTGACGGGGTATTATCTATATTATAGTCGCCTATTTTAAGGGATCTATGTAAGACAATTAAAGTATATAAGGCTGGCTGTAGTACTAAGATTATCTATAACTGTGCTAGGGTTGTCTAAGACTTATAGTATAGTATTATCAGTTACGCCGGGTTATAATTATACTAGGAAAACGGAAATAATAGACTAGAAAAAAATAAAGGTTGTAACGGGGCGCAATTAGAGATACTATAAACTATTACGGTACTACAATAAAGTAGACTAAATAACTACGTTATAGTATAAAGAGGAGAAGAAGGTAAAAGGGGGTATTATATATAAATAGTAGGGCCAGCCGCCAAGGCGCTAGTAGTAGGCTAGCTAATAGTAGGAAACAGTACGAGATAGTACGAGACAGTATAGAACAGTATATATTAGGTCAGTGCCGTAACAAGTTCCTCTTTTTCCAACTTTATACTATTTTCCTAAATTAATAGAACCTTATTTATCTTTACCTTTATTAGGTAGTTCCTTATAGGGTAGCTAAGTTAACCGTATAAGAAGTAAGCTCCTTAATCGCTAAGGGCCTATATATAGGGGTTGCTATATATAGGCTAAGTATACACCAGACCCGTAATAGGGGTAGCTATATAGCTAGCTGCTAGGTTAACTATAGGCTAAGCGGTTAGTACTATAGGGGTTACTAATCGTGCTAGGGCACTATAGGCCGTTCTCGTAGTACTTATAGCCTAGTTTATAAGGTTTTTAGTTTTTAGCTAATTAGCGCGTACCTTAATTTAACGGAGGCCTTAGTTAATAGCTAGGCAATAGTCTATAAGTTCCTTTAATATCTATACCGTAGTATAAGCTAATAATACGGCCCGCTATAGGTCTAGGGTAAGCTTATTAAAGAGGTCTAGTAGTAGGTCTTCTTAGGGGATTTAGGCCTATCTAGCCAGGTATAAAAAGCGGGTTTAGAAAGCTAAAAATATCTCTATTATTTTTATATTTAGGCTTTTATAGCTAAGGCGAGCGTTTTATACTTTAAAAGGGTCTTTATAAATAGAAGATAAGTATTTAATTATTTCTTTTTTAGAGATAAAGGGATCTATTAAGTCTTTAGTATATCGCGGGCGTAGATACATCTAGGCGTTTTTACTAGTACGGCTAAAGATATAAGCCATTTTAGCTTAGGGGGTAGGAAAGTAGTTAGCATTAACTTTAAGCTTATTCCGTAATTAAAGCTTCTAATTATTAAATATCGGGTTTGTTCTATTTATAAATAGTAGGGGATTTATAACCTTTGCCTACCGCTTTAGTGCTATATAGGCCTTAGTGGGTTTACTAAGGCGCTAGGATAGGGCCTAAAGGACTATAGTAAGTCTTTAGTTGTTTAATAATAACTTATTATTAAATATAGGGGTATCTCTAGCTTTAAGTAGCTCTTATAGTTATTTAATTTTAGTATTAACTGCCGCAAGCTCCGCCTAGGGGGTTAAAACATTAATTATTTTTTCGTTTAAAGTATTTAAGGGTCCTATAGCTGCTTTACCTACTACTATATTTTATGGCATAGTAGTAGGGGTATTAGGTAATTTTAGGTAATTTCTTTAGGGGTTCTAGTCTATGTGTGTCTTATAGGTCCTTTCCTTATAGTTCTATTCTTTTCCTTTTAGGTCCTATCCTTGTGGTCCTAGTAATATCCTTAGGGTCTTATTCTATATTCTTATCCTATTTATAGTCTTATAGATATATTTAAGTTCCTTCTTAGGAAGAGAGAGTAGAAAGAGCTTTAGATAATATTAGTAACTTAGTTAATTAAGGCATAAGTATAGTAAGAGGGACGCGTAAGCCTATATAATTAGATTATCTATAAACAAGAATCTAAAGCTAGGGAAAGGAAAGGAGAAGAAGAGTAGCGCCGCTCGATGTTTTATAAGATCTTCGCGTCACGTGACCGTAATATGCGGCAATTTGTGGCAACTTAGCGGTGTAAAGTTCTGCCAAGTTCTGCTAACCAAGTTCTGCCATTTTTTACCAGTGCCGTAATAGTATTTATTAACTACCTTTTATCTAATTTAAATCCTTTAACTAAAGTAGCTATTATTCTTATAGTGTTCCTATTATATAACATTAGAAAAACTTTTAAAAGTAAAGAGAATTCTTATAAAACTCTGCTTAAAATACCTTATAAGAATATCTATTAAAAAGAGAATATTTAAGATTATTATATTATATTTCTAAGTTTCTAACATTATCTTTTTAAAGATCTAAAGGAAGTTATATATTATATAAAGCGAAGTCCAATCCTATAGGGTTAAGAAATCTTCGCTTAAGGTCTTAGCATACTTCTTTATATAAAGATTAATTACTAATTTATACTCTAAGGTAACCTAAAGTATTTAATACTAGCTATTCTATCTTATATAATTATCTAATAGAATTCTTCTTTAAGTAAGAGTAAAGAAGTCTTTTATATAGCTAGGTAAGCTTTAAGTATATATAATAATATTATAGAGTTTGCCCAGTATACTAAGAGCTTAAAATTAGCTACTCCCAGAGTTTAGGTTAACTTTAAGTCCCCTTTCCTCTTTAATATTATATAATATTAGCTTATTTTCTTAAATTAAGTCTTTAAAGAGAAAGGCCTTAATAGTAAGGTAGATAATATAGCCATTATACTAGATTTGTTAGTATATAGATTTCTACTCTATATTACATTCTTCTTAAAGATACTTTAAAATTATATAATATAGGATATTATTTATAGATATATTATTAGCGATAACAGCATTAAGTCTCTATATAATACTATAGTCCTAAAATATTAGAAGCAGCGTTTAGAACTAATTCTCTTTGCTATATAATAGAGTTATATAAAGCGCAAAAAGGCCTTTTTTTAATCTTTTATTTTAATCTATAAAGTATATATAAACCTTAAGTAAAATATATTAATTTAGGGATGTTTAGATATTTAGTAAGAGATAAACCTTAAATATTACTAATTAAAGCTTCTTTTATATAATATTCTTCTATACTATAAATATATTCTAGATTATATTATTAACCGTAGAGTAAGCCGTTATAATATAACCCTTAACTTTTAGATTTAGGACTCTATAAAACATATAAAACTTTAGTTATTTAACTATTTTAAATAGAAGTCTTTGTGACGGCGCTGGGGCACTGCCCCTACGACGTCTACATGCAGCCTAGTCAGGGGCTCGCTTAGAGACTTGGCTCGTGTATATAGACCTATCCTTTCCTCGACCTTCTTCTGCTCCTCAGCTTAGTATCTTCGTAATACAGCATTCTACAAGCTTCGGTTCAGAGGCATTTGTACGAGCCGTAACAGTCTTTATACGGTTATTAAGGAAATAAGTGCTATAGCAATAGCTTCCTAATTTAGGGTGTTTTAAAGGGCAAGCGTATTAATATTATTTAACTGCTTTATATCGCGGAGCTATATATAGAGATATTAAAGTTAATTATAGGGTTTTGTATAAATAGGGCCCTCTTACTTTTCTAAGTAGATATTATACTTAGTTCTTAGGTAATTTTAAAAGTTTATAGTAGATTTTAAGCAATATACTATTATTATATAATATTTGCAGTATATAAGCCTTATTCTCTTATAGTATATATTCTTATCTTTGTCCGGAGCCTAAGTATACGTTTATAGGTTAAAAGTCTTCTTTTACTAGCAGTTTAATGACTTATCTATATTAAAGGAGTCTAATATAGGTATAAAAAGTAATAAGTCTACTTTAGAAGCCATAATATTTAATAATCTATCCATATAATGTTAAGGTTAAAAATTTTTTAAGGGGTGCTAAGAAGATCTGTAAATATTTCAAATATAGCTAATACTCGCCAATACTCGCTAATATTGATTAGTAACAATATTAATCAATCTGATTGGCAGTATTAATATTGAAAACCTTACTGCCACCTCGGCACGCCTTAACCTCCAACTAGGTGCCGAATAGTTCTAACAGCGAAAAGAGATTGTGGGTGTTAAATATTTCAAGAGAGATGCCGGACAGTTTTCAGCGGAGGGTTAAGTGCGAATAATGATTAGTATTTACCATGGAGATAGGCTAATTGAAAATAGTGCTTGCCATTGAGAGGGTTTGTGAGCGCCACCATAGGTCTGCTAGATATTTATGTTGCCATCAGTAACGCCGTGGCATATTTTGGAATGCAGTTGGGACTAGTCTTTTCGCTAGGTTGATCAATAAGATGTCATGGTGCTAAAGGTCCATACAGTTGTCCGATCTTTTATTGAGTTCTCTGATCAGTGATGGCAATAACTGTATTCCGATTATTATATAACCAAAGAAAGTGATTCTGATTTGGTTAATAGTTATATTGATTACGCCTTTTAAGTACGGGCCTCCACGTGTAGATAACACACTTGCCCCAGAGCTTTACCCAGAGCTCCCCCTTAAAGCTCTACCTCTCCCTCTTTTTATTTCCGCTATTTCCGCAGTTGATTATATAGTTATATCTACGTAAAATAACCAGCAGGTGCGATTATGATTGGTTGGTTATGTTCCTACACAACACAACACAATCGTAACTAACTAACTGATTATTGCCATCACTGTCTCTGACACTGTCTACAGCAATACGCTACGACCAAAGTTGGCACAACGCGACGACGTGCTCTAGAATATGTTTATGCACCATCGAGCTTGACTGTGGATATGAGTTTGCTAGGTCAACAGCTCTACTAAACTGGATTGAAAATTTCCTTATTAAAAGCCTCTGTAAAATTGACTAAGGTGACTTAGAGAGACCAAGCGTCTTTAGAGGCGCAAATAAGCTCTTTACTTTATGTCTGGTACCCCTTAAGAAGGACTCTACTAAGTACAACAAGACACGCCGCAACACGGTGCAATCCAAGAATTGAGATCCCACCGTCAAAGCGGGGATTTACGATCCCCGAAGCTGAATATCCGACGCACTGCCCCATCATTCCTTTCCATCGTTGCCCTCACACCTAGCGCCAGACATGGCAATAATCAGTTAGTTAGTTACGGTTGTGTTGGATTACATAATAAACCTTTAAGGTAGACCTCCGGGGTAGAGCTTCTGGTATAAGCTTTAGCGGGATTATTATCTACACGTGATAAACCACGTGTGGGTCCGTGCCAAAAAGATATAATCAACGTAACTATACAATCAAATCGCAATCGTCTCTTTTGATTATGTAGAAATCGCAATCGAACGGCTGATTATGATTTTATAGTTATTGCCATGTCTGCCTAGCACAATCAAAGCCGCAGTAGCATCCCCACGTCAGCGTCAAGCACCTCAGTTTTCCCCTTTCCCCAACCCAACCACAAGCCTCCAGAGCGCGAAGCACGTTTTCCCTCCCCTCTTCCACCGCCAGCGTCCCGATATCCCCGTTGAGCTCTAATCCGACCTCTTCGATCCTGGGCAGAGCACAGGACAACTGCACGCAAACTTCCTTCCACGTCTTGGCACGCCCCGCGATCGTCGGGTCCAGCGGCCTAACAGGGTGGCGGGGAGGTTAAGCGTCTTCAAGCAGGGCCGCACGGAGACAGGAATGCGGGCTAGGAGAAGGGGAGTGAATTTGGTCAGGGAGTCCAGGGTGACGGTGAACGCGCTCCAGTAGATGTCCAAGGCCTCGGCATAGATCTAGCAGCAGGCGAGGATTGCGGCCTTGTTGGCGACGGTGGCGGGCGAGCGTTCAACGTGGCCGAAGTGCACATTGGCAGCGTTGTCGGTCTCTGCTCTCGTGTTTTCTGTGGCCGCCCGTTGTTTCAGGGAGACGACACCGCCGGCGAGGAGGGAGCGCGCATAGCCGAACAGAGGGAACCGCGGAGCGTGCAGGTGGATGGGCTTTGGGAGTTCCGGGCTGGAGTCGAAGAGATGGGTGTATATCTCGAGGCGCAGCTCACCGGAAGCTGGAGGAAACGAGATGGAGTGGGCAGCATGGCTTTGGAGACAGGAAACAGATAGGGTGGAGATGTGTTTAAGGACTTGGAATTACATGTACGCATGTCGATAGATTGCCTTGTGTTTTCCCATGACTAGCGAACCCCGGAATTCCTTACGATACGATTCTAGTTTGAAGAGGGGACCCAAAGGTGGATTAGTTTGTCATGACTGCACATATCGTACAATGTGGCGTGACTGAGGCTTTGAAAGGTGTTCGTGTCAGTGTGTCAGAAGCCGTTAGGGGCTGTGTATTCGACGTACTTGGACAACTTAGGCAAAAGACCGCACTTCGACCGAGCCATTGCCGAGACCTCGGTGGAGACGGTCCTATGTAGAACTAGTCTTGGCGGCGTCTCTGGTTGGCTTGCTGGTTTATTATCAATTTAATGATCCTACGATATTGTTTCTGTACAAGAAATTCT
>Ga0307515_10020435_pt1 | contig 11812 bp, 6 predicted proteins | sample 17_EM_MG_FD_194513 | JGI IMG/M metagenome (GOLD analysis project Ga0307515, IMG submission 194513) | Populus trichocarpa ectomycorrhiza microbial communities from riparian zone in the Pacific Northwest, United States - 17_EM | ecosystem: Host-associated > Plants > Roots > Unclassified | place...
TTTGTCATTATTCTATTACATGTCTTTTTTTTGTATTTATTGTTTTTTTTTTTTCATTTTTGTTGTGAAATACATATTTATTTTAATAAACATATAATATTTTTCCTTTCTTTTTTATAATACTTACAATCAGTTTTACATATAGCGTGTCTTTATAAGTTTAATTGTAAGTTAATTTCTCTTTACCTGAAAATTATTTTAAAAAAAATGAACGAATCCACTCAAGAATGGAAGTGAGTATGAAAAAATCCTTCTAATTATAGAGAAAACAAAACAAAAAGTTGCTCGTTGGATTTTTATATGATATTGGTTTTTACAGTACTTTCGTTTCCTGATTTATCAATGAGTTCATCAACTAAATTCCTGCAATTCAAGACAGGATAAATATACGTATACACTTGAAAAAAAAATAATGAAAATACATACATATTATTTTAATATATTTTTAAATAAAAATACATTTTAAAAAATAATCGAGACCTACGTACCATATCCTTAAAATTGTGGACATCTATTAATTTACAGTGAACCACCAACGCGAATATTAATGACTTGTGTACAAGGCAAGCTTATCGTTCTTTGTGGTTACAGGTCTATTTTAGATCATGTGCGATTAATGATTTGTTAACTTTTCTGGCTGCTTGGGAAGTCATGTCACTGTTAACGTCTCTGGTCACCGGTGGCTGCCGACAATTACGTGAGATAAACGAATCACGATTATTAAAGGGAGATGTAAACTTAAGGTCAAAGTTAAAGATTAAAGACAAGAGAAGACGTTCATTTCTGGAGGTTTCTGTGGAAATTGAGGGTTCTGCTGTTAGGGCGATTTCTTTTTAGATTGTTTTCATTCTATTGCCGTTTCTCAGAATAGAAGCTTCATTATGCTAGTAAGGACGCTTGCCAGCGATGTCGCCGGGCGGGTCACAGGCGCAATAAATGACCGGGCCTCAATTATTGCATCTCGCTTCAGCACAACCTAAACGATGCAAGATGCGCAAGACCACGTTAATACAAGCCATGCACTCTTGTTCCATACATGAACTAGATTTGTAATCGCTTCTAACCACAAATTCACAGCATCTATGGCTGTCAAGTCAACACTATTAGCAGCAAGGTTGTGAGCATAAGGTCCATCAACGAGCAATGTGAGAAGATTATGATCAAAAGTTGTGGACTAAAATAGTCCCTTCATTCCTTTTAATAAGTCCTAGCAATACTAGCAGTCAAAACAGTATTTGTCATCTAATAAAGAAATTTAAGTGCAATGGCACCCAATATTAATTGTAGCTAGTAGTTAGCGTCTGGCTCACTACAGTAAATACACAAAGTTGTCTTGTTGGTGCAAATTTCTAGCCATGTAGTTAGTCAAAATTGTATCCATATGAATAGATATGGATAACAAAATATCTCATGGCACCATTAAAAGATTAGTAGGTCTAAATGACTTGTATATCTGACTTTTATGTTATTTTGATGATATTTTAAAAAATCCAAGTAGGTTAAGAATAAAGTTTATTTATTGGATAATCATCTAATCTCTTGGTTCTAGTAATATGATTCATTCTTTCTAGCCATGGTGACTAGTGCTTGGTGCCTAGTAAACCAAGGTAACTGATTGTTGGTACCTGTAAAAGGTTTTTTTTGGTAGATTTAGGGACTTTCTGATACTTAAATAAGTATTTTTCTAAGAGAAAATAAAATAATATTTTAAGGAGACTCTAAAAATAAATATGCATTAAAAAATGAAGATTGTGAATCTACTTCTTTTAAGGATTCAATGGGTCTTATAGCCCACAATCGATCCTTACTTTTTGATGGAGAAAAGGACTAAAAAGTTATATTTATTCCCTGATAGCATTAAACATCTCTTATATATGTAAGAGGGAAAATATCTCTGACTCATCAAGGGAAAAATCTCTGACTCATTAGAATCTTGTAGTCCAACATGAAGTCTACTAAGATTACTAGAGTCATACATACTTGGGCTTAACATTTAACTGAGCCCGAGAATAATGGTTCTGGCATTTCATTAGACTCATATATGCATGGGCTCAACGCTTGGCTAAGCCCAAGGATGTTGGGTCTAGTAGCTTATCAGACTCGTATATGTTTGGACTCAACGTTTGGTTAAGTATAAGGGTGTTGGTTCTAATAGCTCGTCAGACCCATATAAGCCTAGGCTAAGTGCTAAGTCTAAGAGCGCTGGATCTGACAGCTCCCAGACCCATATATGACTAGGCTCAGTGTTTGGATGAGCCCAAAATTATTAAGTCTAGCAAATCACTAGACCCATATATGTTTGAGCTCAACACTTGGTTGAGCCCAAGAATGTTAGGTTTGGTAGCTTACTAGACCCATATATGCTTGATCTCGTTGTTTGGATGAGCCCAAGGATGTTAGGTTATTACCCTGCCTTTGATTCTTTTAAATGAGGATCCAGGTAAAAATAAAACATATTGATCCATCAATAGCCCCCTAAATATTTACATATTTAATACATAAAGATTTTTAAAAGTTTATTAGTAGTAAATGAGAGTTTTTTTTACCATTTCTATAAGATTTTTCTGTCCCATATAGAACTGTTGGGATTCTTGTGGCCAGGTGACTTGTCTTTATTTAAGGTATCATTTGGGAAACAAAATACAACTTGTATTTAATACAATAATTAAGTGGATTTCTAGATATCTAAGATGATATAAAAGGTCAGTCATCTAATGGTATGGTAAAAAGTTATTTCTTTTATAACCTTATTCATTCGTGCTCCCAACTTTTCTTTTGCTTTTACTCTTCGTAACTTCTAAGAAATAATTTTGTGAAAGAATCCTAAGCCAATCTCGCTCTAATCTGAGAAGAAAACCATCACCTTGGGTATTTTCCATCAGAAACTTCTTTTCTTCTTCTTTACTTTGAATATAGAAATGAACAAAAAAAAGTCAGATTTATCCCTAGAAGCAGGGATGTTGTTGCCTTTGATGAGGATTTCAGGTTCCAACCTGAGACTAAAAAAAGTAGCATAGGACAGGGGTCCATCATATTGGGCCTCAAAACTAAAGAGGGTGGTACCCTGACGTCCACCTCTAGTGAGGGGGAAGTAGCTCTCCCCTCAAGAGAAGTTTTTCTCCTGCCACTAACAAGGAATCTCAAGAGAGAAGGGGGTTGCCTCAAACCCCTAAGAATGACGTTCCTAACATATTAGGTGGAAAGGATATAAAGTTTATTACTTACTTACAACCAAGAGAGAATATAGCTCAAATGTCTAATCAGGCTAAGCATATCAGCCGATAGACCTCGGGCTTTGCCTGGGGTCAATTTGAAATTACATCCCTATTTTACAGGTATGCATTAGGGTATTCCTTCTCCCTCCAGTTAGGTTTAGACCAGTTGCACCCCAATGGGTGGATAACCTTGTTTATCTTTGATAAGTTTTTTAAGCTTGTCAGAATCAAGCCTACAATTAATGTCTTTAGAAATTGTTACTATTTGGTCGTTGGCACCGATTATAGCAATGTGCATTGGTTTTACACCTTTGCCAATAGACCTACTAGATCCATAAAAGAACTCTGGTTAGAAAGCTCGTACACATCAAGAAATTGAAGTGTAGGTGGGCTAATTATAAGGTATAGCAGGTTAGTTAATCCTAAAGGTGGAATGTAACAGTTATAGGGTTATTCTTGTTATTGGAGGGTTCCTTCCTTGGTGTAAACAACAAGCTTCATTTGAGCTCGGATAAGGAGAAAATATGTGTTATAATGGCCTCGACCTCGACTAAGTATAAAGTCAATAGAATAGCCAAAAGGATATTATCAGTCCACATTACGAAGTATGCAACTTCCTTATACTTTGTTTTCTATGTATCTAGGTATCTAGGTTTATTGCTGACTTCTTTTTTGTGTAAAACTAACAGCTAAGGAGAAAGAGAAACTTTAGCAAGGTTTGTAGAGACTTTACAAAGTAAGTCTCTGTCTCTTAATTTTTTTTTCTGTGTATCTAAGTTTATTGCTGACTTCTTTTTTATGTAGAACTAATAGCTAAAGGAGAAGAACAAACTTAAGCAAGGTCTATAAAGAGTTCACAAAGAAAGTCTTCGTCTCTTAACGTGAGTGGAGGCAGAAATAGAGATGTGATGGAGAACAACCCCACCATTGTTGATGAACTCTTTGTTTCTAAAAAAACAATGGTGGGAGTCAGGACTACCGTAGAACAGGAAGATTAGGTCATTCATACTTCTCCAGTCGAGGGTCAAGTAGATTTGGGTCCCTCTAAAGTAATTGCAGGAGTTGTTGCCCGCTTCAAGAGAAAAAAGGTCTCCACCCCTATAGAGACTAGTGTTCCATCCTCGATCATGGAGGCTCTGGTGATGGCATTCCCTCTACTTCAACTTCTAACCTTGCCTATAGAGGCTGCAGGGTTGGGCCTTTTACTTGGGCTATTCTTGAGAGCGTTAAACTTGAGAATGTTTTTGCTAACCTCATTATTGGTCGAGCTCCTTTCAATTTCCTACCCTGACTAAGAAGGAGCGACAACTTATGAAGGCCATTGTTAGTGGATGATCAAGCCTTGAGGAGACTAGTCTTGAGGTGATGAAGACTACTGGAGAGGATTTTAACCATCCCATCAAACATCTCAATGATGCATGATGAGAGCTATAACCATCATTTGGCTTTAATAGGAGAAATGACCTTTAATGTAAAGGAACTTCTTATTTCACCTTTTAGTTTGGTTTCACAACCATTGTTCTTAACACTTGTAGCTTAAAACAAAGTTTATGTGTTGGATGATTGGTCAATCTCTTAGTTCTAGCAATCTGATTCATTCTCTCTAACCAAAGTGGCTGATGGCTAGTGTTTGGTAAGCCAAGACGGCTAGTGTTTGGTACCTACAAAAGATCTCTTTTAATGGATTTGGGGACTCTATGATGCTTAAGTTTTTTTTTTTAGAGAAAATGCAATAATATTTTAGAAAGACTTTAAAAATAAATATGTTGTAAAGAATAGAGATTGTGAACCTGCTTCTTTTAAGAATTCAATGGGTCTTTATAGCCCATGATTCTTACCCTTTGGTGAAGAGGAGGATTGAAAAGTTTTATTTCTCTGATAGCATTAAACATCTCTTATATTTTCAAGAGATAAAATATATCTAACTCATCAAAAGAAAAAATATATTTGACTCATCAGAATCTTGTGGTCCAATATTAAGCCTAACAAGATTGTCGAAGTCATATGTACTTGGGCTTAGCACTTGACTGCGCTCAAGAATGTTGGGTCTGGCAACTCGGTCTGACAGCTCGTCAGACCTATATATGTTTCGGTCCAGCGCTTGGCTAAACCCGAAGGTGTTGGGTCTGGCAACTCGTCATACCCGTATATGCTTGAGCTCAATGCTTGGCTTAGCCCAACAGTGCTGGGTCTAGCAACTCGTCAAACCCGTATATGGTTGGGATCAACACTTGGTTAAGCCTAAGGGTGTTGAGTCTAGATATATACTTGGGATCAGTGTTTGGCTAAGCCCAGAAATGTTGAGTTTAGCAGCTTGTCAGGCTCATATATGAGTGAATTCAGCACTTGAATGCGCTTGGGTTATCACTTTGATTTTAGTTTTTTTAAATGAGGATTCAGGTAAAAATAAAATATGTTTGATAAATCACTTTAATTTATGCCAAAAATAACTAATGTATTTAATGCCAATAGTGAATTCGAGTTGTAGCCATAGTTTGCCTTCTACATTTCCACAGCATCTGTACCAGAAAGGTCTCCGCTGCTGCATGCAAAGTCCTCTTTATTAATATTGAGTGGCCCTTCCTCATGTTTTCCCTTGTCACTGCACGCCCGCTAGTATTCTTGTTTTTTCAAATTTTTATTCCACAAATCACGCCGCTGTAATTCCATTGTTTATCATCCTCCATGATTGCGTCAACAACATGACGCCATCTTTTTCTTTCTTTTCTTTTCCTCGAGAGATTACTTAAAGAACTGGTAGTTGATTTTTCTATCGAAATGCAATCCTCCAAGAAAATAAAAAAAATCTCTTACCAAACACATAAACAGTGATATAAAAAGTGGATTAACATGAATACAGGGGGAAATTGGCTTAATCTTTGAAGGACAGGTCTTCTCTTAGGATATTAAAATTCAAATTCCATATGGAATTAAACTCTCGTGTAATCTTCAGTTTTGGGAATAACGTACTGAACCATAGCATAATGACAGTAAGAAATCAATTTTTATATGGCGAAATGATTCGAAAATAGAGAAAAAGTGTGCGTGTAACATGCCCATTAAAAGTTGAAACGTTCTACAATATCCAAACTTGTTATTATTATTTTTATTATTATTAATGTGGGTGTCTGAGCCAGCTTGCGCGCAACTCGACTAATCTCATGGGCCCTGAAGTTAACGACCATGTAAACTTTCTGGTCATCATATTATCAACCACAGGGTTTGAATTTGAAACCACATGAGTAGCAAATCTCTTGATCTCAAACTCGTATCACTGGGTCATCTACTAGACGGTTAACTTGATATTATCTTATGATCACGAGTCATGACCCAAAAAGAAAAAGAAAAAAAGTAGTGGAGCTTTGTTAAGGTCAAGCATGTGTTGGCTGCTTTCTATCAAAATAAAGTGCCGTCTAAACATGGATTAACATGGTAGGAACGTTCAAGGAAAAAGTTAGTCCGATGAAGCTATGACTACTACTTTTTTTATGAGTAGAAAATTCTAGCTGACAGCAAGTGCAGCGGCGGAGCCAAAAAAAAAAAAAAATTAAGGGATTTAAGATTTTAATTGTTATATTATTTTAGCTAAAATAATATAGATTATTAAAGGAGTGGCTGGAAAAACAATTTCCTTTCTCCTGTGTCTTTTGTATTGTATTTGATTTTCATGGTTGTTATTTAAAAAATAAATTTTAAAAAATTATAAATTATAATTTTTTATAATCAAGATTTTAAGATAGAATTTTTAGTGGAATTCTTGAAAATTATATATGTATTAATTAATTAATACTTTTAAAATTATAGTTGAAATGAAATATAATTTCAACAACACTCACCACTATAATGGATGCTAAAACTACTCCAATCCTGCTGTTATTTATTTAATTGCGCTAACTTGTACTGCGTTGATGTTCTTATACAAACTTCCACTGTTTTTTTTATATATATAATTTGTTTCTTGCGATTTAATTTGTTTTTTAATTACTAACTTCAAATCTTCTCCAAATATAAACTTCGAATAGCTAGCAAATAGTTTTGGAATATTCATGACTATGCTTGCTTCTTTTATATATATATATATATATTCGTTCTATTTCTAGATAACTTCAATATTATTCTTCCCCGTCATTATTCAATATTTATATATAGCTAGCTAATTTTTTTTTTCTTATGAATTGACTTGGACTCTTGACTATTCGGTTTTTTAATATTTGTGTCACGGTGCATTGCATCTGGATAATATGTACAAACTTTTCGTGTGTGGGTGTGTTTTGAGGTATTTTTTAAAATTTATTTTTATTTAAAGATATATTAAAATATTTTTTTAATTTTTAATTTTATTTTTAATATTAATATATCAAAATTATTCAAAAATACTAAAAAAATATTAATTTAATATTTTTTCAAAGTAAATATATTTCTAAAAAAATATATAAAAATAAAAGCTATCACGTCTTCAAGTCAGCAAAGATGATCACATAATTATCTTTCCAAAAATGCTTAACATAGTTTTATTCGTTGAAAAGAAAAATCCCCTTACTGATAAGTTTGTAACATAATTGATGCCCATCTTCTTTCCCCCAGAAAAATAAAAAAAATAAATAAATAACCTCATTTCGAATCTCTTCTATATATGTAGAAAAAAAGAATATCTCCTCTTATTTGTTTTATATATATATATATATATATATATATATAAAGTTATAAATACGAGGTTGAAACTTGCGAGAAATTGTATGCTTCTGAAACCAAATTCACGGCATCATAGCAAGATTTTCAGCAGCGAAAAAAGAATAGGAATCCATTGTCTTCATAAAGGAGGCCTTTGAAGTCTTGCTGAGCTCATTTTTGTTAGGTCTATAAAAACGAAAGAAAAAGGCATTAGTGATCTAATAAGATACAGTTTATCAAACCTTTAGCCCAATTTGCCAGAGAAAACAAACCTTTCAAATTTGGGCCGAGAAATGGACAGAATCCCTACCTTCTTTGTCAACCAACGATGGGCCCACAGTCCAACATGTCCTGGCCTCGCGACCATTAAATAGACCCAAAGTTGATTCAGCCCAACGAATTAGCCCATAATAATAAGTTGACATTGTAGACCAAAATACTCTTCTTATTTTAGTGTTTTTATGGGTTAATGTTAAACATAAATTTTAAAAATAAAAAAAATATATATTATTTTAATATATTTTCAAATAAAAATCATTAAAAAACATTATTAATCACACTTAATACTTAATATCGCCTGAAACAAAAGCTGTAATAAATCTGGTTTAAAAAGGCAAAACTAATAAGGCCTGATATCAATTTAGGTTACTGAATTGAAAAGGACTTTTTTGGGTGCGTATCCATCCTGCTCTTATTAATAGCAACTAATTTTTTTATGGCTATAATTGAAAATAACAAGAGACAGAGCCCCAATAGGTAATATACAAACATCAAATACCTCATTATTGATAAGTTTTAATATGCGGGTATTATTAACATTTTTATTTAACCCCCTGTCCTGTTACATGTCGAATATTTTTTTATAACACAAAAGAATTAATATGTAGATATTATTAGCATATTTTTTAACATCAAGTAAAAATATAACCCTAAATTAAAAAAATTGATATTTAAATATAATAAAAATAATATTTATTAATAAAAATATGCAGACTAATTTTTAACCTAATAAAATAATATTACATTCAGGAAAAAAAAAAGTATAAATTGAAATGCTTAAACTTCAAGCGATTGGCCAGTTGATGATGGGCTGGGCTCCACTATCAATCTTCTTCGCCAGCGAATAGAACAATTCGAGCGGACCTCATTAATTGAAATAAACTTCCTTCACTGTTGATACTACAAATCACGTTTTCGGGTTCACTTTAAATGGTGTGCTTACCATTTTCAAGGAAAGAAGCTGTTATTTATTCTTTAATTAATCATTTATTGTAGTATAAAGATCTTGGTTTTTTTTATGATGGGTTGTTTTGAGTCTATCTAAGATTCTTCATTTATGGGCAATCTACGCTCCCATATGCCTTGAAGGTATTATCTTTTAATAACTAATAGCAAGTGTGTTAAGGGATTCTCTCTCTCTCTCTCTCTCTCTCTCTCTCTCTCTCAAGGAGACAGAAAACTCTCCAGAAAATTTAACTATCTTGTCAAATATACTCCTCCCTCTTCCATAATTCCAAAACAAGTCCCCTCTCTCTCTCTATGTTGTATGTATTAATGTATGTATGATGACCACATTAACTACTCCTCTTCCATTCAATGTTGATTAATTTGGCTTCTGTTGTGAAAACAGTGATGACAGTGAGACTGTGAAGTCTGGTGGTGATTGTGAAAACAGTGATGACAGTGAGACTGTGAAGTCTGGTGGTGATATCAACTGGGATAATGTTGGGTGTGGCCTTTCTCCCACAGATTTGATGTACATTATGAAATGCTCTATTGGAGGCGAGTTTTCAGAAGGAAATCTTGTTCCCTATGGAAAATGAATACCCCTTTAAAAGAACGTCGGACTACAGCTCAGTGTTTTAAACATGGTATTGAAAATACACAACCAACCAGCATTGGTGGTGACATGATGACCAAGCTAAAAGAAAATCTCAGAGAAGATGATCCAAGGCCTACCATTTCACATGGTTTGGGTGATCCCTCTTGTTTCCAGTGCTTCAAGACTTGTCCGCTAGCTGAAGATGCGATTGTCGATGCCATTCGTTCTGCTAAATTCATTTCTTGTGGTTCTTTAGGTGGTATTTTTCCTGCATGGAGTTAGGTGTTGGCAAGTCTTGATCATGATCTTTCTACGACATGTTTGTTGCTTGACATATATGAAGAATATATATACACATTAAGAGTTAAGACATGTTATTCATAATTAAGTTTCTTACTCAAATTTGACACTCATATATAAATTTCACTATAATACTATTATTGGATGCAGAAACTGGAAAAAAAAAACCCATTGAAGAGGCTTCTTCGTGTAATATTTTCTTTAGGTATTACAAAATATCAATTTTTCATGTAATATTTCCACACGCAGCAATATATAGGCAGAAGAGGTTTCTTATATATTCTATGTCTTCTCTCCCCAGGACTAATTGCTTTCCCTCCAAATTAAATCACACTCACAAAACTCATTCGTTGTAGGGCAATGCCATTTCAACCCCCACCATGCAAGGGACAATTTTGCCAGGAATCACTAGAAAAGGCATCATGGAGATTGCTCAAGATTGTGGTTATGAGGTAAATGATTACACTTTAAGCGACACTTCTGGTTTTTGTTTTTTTTTTTATTATTATTATTATTATTTCTTCTACAAATGCTTGCTGGGTACGTGCCTGTGGATTCCGGTCTTTATTCTCGTTCTCATTCCTTTTAACCAAAAACTTTTCTTATCATTCCCGTTATTCCATAACAGCACCTAAGAGTCTAGAACTCGTTGAAATCCACGTAGTAGAACTCAGCGTATAGCACAAACACATCTTGTGTCTTCTCTAAGACACCATCGAAGGTTCTTGCCTTCAAAACATTTTCAATAATAATCGTCAAAAAAATGAACCGTGGAACATATAAATTACAGGTTTTCCATACTGATTTTATCATTGTAATGACATTTGAGATATGTTCTGTGATCAAAATAAAGGACGGGTCTAGATATAATAACAGAAGGTAAAATGCAAGCAATACAGCAGGAGGGTGCAAAAACTTATCTTATAGAGGATAGTGTAAGTGAATCCATACATGCTTTACTTTTCTCGATAAATAATGATAAAGGAGATCTACTGTTATCAAGGTAAGGAAGAAAGAGAACGTATTCCACGACATGGCTTTATCATTGGCCGTGGTTTGCTGCCATTTCGCAGAAAGAGCAATGGAAGTTGTTGAAACATCAGTACTTTCAATCGTGTGACTGGAGGTGGAAAACTTGGCAGGCTGGCTTATATGACTTCTTCAACGAAGCCTGCTCAAACTTCTTTATGGCGGGTTCATTCACTTGTAAACCAATCTGAACAAAGTACCTTATCCACCAGGATGAGCTCCGAAATTTGGCCTTCACAAAAATAGCAATTTGGTTATCTCTTTAAGACTAGAATCTCAGTTTCTCTAATCGATAAAAGGAAGGAAAAAAAAATTCCGTGTGGCAACGAAGAGTGGTACAAGTGAGCGATGTGCGCAATATAAAGATTCAAATGAAAGCATCGATTTTATCCTAGACATGATCAGAGTTTTCATATTCCCCATTAATTTTCTCCCTTGATGGAAATAAGCAAACCCTCTCAACAACAAATGACATAAAGCCCCAAAGGCATAGAATGCTCATCCAACAGACTAATATCTACGAAAAAAATCAGAATTGGCATAAAATGACACCTCAATGTCCAGAGAAAATCTCTAAAGTAAAATCAGAACAGTAAATGAACATTGCCCACTTACTGGACGACCAAACTTGGACATTTCTGCAACTTTAACTCTTTGCTGACCTGGATGGCCTGTAGAAAGAAAAAGGAGATCAGCAATCAAATCAGAAGATTAATTATTTCGAAAGACAAAATCTCAAACAAAAAAAGATGCCCTGGCAATATAAACAGAAAAT
>Ga0307515_10020437_pt1 | contig 11812 bp, 10 predicted proteins | sample 17_EM_MG_FD_194513 | JGI IMG/M metagenome (GOLD analysis project Ga0307515, IMG submission 194513) | Populus trichocarpa ectomycorrhiza microbial communities from riparian zone in the Pacific Northwest, United States - 17_EM | ecosystem: Host-associated > Plants > Roots > Unclassified | place...
CCGGGTCGCGTGGCGGCGCATTTCCAGGGAGGCGCGGCATGAGCTCTCCGATAGATCTGAACATCGACGCCAAGTCGCTTGGCAAGGTGGCCGTGCTGCTTGGCGGTCACAGCGCCGAGCGGCCGGTGTCGCTGATGAGCGGCAATGGCGTGCTCGCCGCGCTCAAGTCCATCGGCGTGGACGCCCACGCCTTCGACCCCGCCGAGCGCCCGCTGCAAGCCCTCAAGAACGAAGGGTTTGAGCGCGCCTTCATCGCGCTGCACGGCCGGGGCGGCGAAGACGGCGCCATCCAAGGCGCACTGGAATGGCTGGGTGTTCCGTACACCGGCTCTGGCGTGACGGCGTCCGGCGTCGCGATGGACAAGACCATGACCAAGCGGATCTGGGCCAACGAAGGCCTGGCCACGCCGCAATACCTGGCCCTGTCCCGCGCCGAGCTGACGCGCGAGCGCATCCGCCAGATCCCCGACACGCTGGGCCTGCCCGTCGTCGTCAAGCCGCCGCACGAAGGCAGCAGCATCGGCATCACCAAAGCTGCGGGCTACTCGGACATGCAGGGCGCCGTTGAGCTGGCACTGGGCTTTGACGACGAACTGCTGTTCGAGCAGTGCATCGAAGGCCCCGAGCTGACCTGCGCCGTGCTGGGCGAAGGTGACAGCGCCGTCGCACTGCCGGTCATCGAGATCCGTGCAGAGGCCGGCAACTACGACTTCGCCAACAAGTACGAGACCGACACGACACAGTACCTGTTCGGCTCCCTGCCCGCCGTGCTCGAAGCCGAGATCCGGCAACTCGTGCTGCATGCCTACCGCCTGCTCGGCTGCCGTGGCTGGGGCCGTGCCGACCTGATGCTGCGCAAGTCCGACATGAAGCCCTTCCTGCTGGAGATGAACACCAGCCCGGGCATGACCTCTCACTCCTTGGTCCCGAAAGCTGCGCAGGCGGTCGGCATCGACTACCCGCATCTGTGCCTGTGGCTGCTGTCGCAGGCTCGCCTTGATCGCGCTTGATTTCATGAACTCCGCCGCCGCCACCGCTGCGCTGCCGCCCGACATCCGCCTGATGAATGCGGTGTCGGCGCTGCTCGTCGCGGCCTTGCTGGCAACGGCGGCGTGGGCGGCCATCCGCTGGGTAGTGCGGCTGCCGGTGTTCAACTTCCGCGCCATCCAGGTGGAGGGCGACGTCAGCCGCAACAGCGTCGCCTCGCTGCGCGCCAATGCGCTGCCGCGCCTGCACGGCTCCTTCCTCGGCATGAACCTGAAGGACGGCCGCGCCGCTTTCGAGGCCGTGCCCTGGGTGCGGCACGCGCAACTCCAGCGCGTCTGGCCGATGCGGCTCAAGGTCCACCTCGAAGAGCACCGCGCCGCCGCCTACTGGGAGGCGCGCACCGACGGCGCCGACTCCGCCACCGAGGCCACGGCCGAGCGCGCGCTGGTCAACAGCTTCGGCGAAGTCTTCCAGGCCAACCTCGGCGACGTCGAGGACGAAACCCTGCCCGTGCTCGCCGGCCCCGCCCACGCGGCCGGCGCCATGCTGCAGATGTGGCGGGCGCTGTCACCGGCCGCCGAGAAGCTCGGCGAAAGCATCGACCGCCTGGATCTGTCCGGCCGCGGCTCCTGGCGCGCCACGCTGGGCAGCGGCGCCGTCGTCGAACTGGGCCGCGGCAGCGAGCCGGAAGTCGCCGCCCGTTTCGGCCAGTTTGCCCGCTCCATCACCCAGGTCACGGCGACCTATCACAGCCCTTTGCTGTCCGCCGACCTCCGCCACGCCGACGGCTATGCAGTCAAGCTGCGCGGCGTGACGACCCAAACACCGGGTAAACCCGTAAATAGAAAACGCTGAGGACGGACATGCCCAAGGAATACAAGGATCTGGTCGTCGGTTTGGATATTGGGACCGCCAAGATCATGGCGGTCGTCGCCGAGGTTTTGCCGAACGGGGAATTGCGCATCGCTGGTCTGGGCGTGGCACCGTCGCACGGCTTGAAGCGCGGCGTCGTCGTCAATATCGACGCCACGGTCCAGTCCATCCAGCAGGCGCTGAAAGAGGCTGAAATGATGGCCGACTGCAAAATCTCCCGGGTTTATACGGGGATTACAGGCAGCCATATCCGCGGGCAAAACTCCACCGGCATGGTCATCGTGCGCGACAAGGAGGTCACACCGGTTGATGTGACCCGCGTCGTCGAAACCGCCAAGGCCATCAATATTCCCAACGATCAGCGCCTGTTGCTGGTCGAGCCGCAGGAATTCGTCATCGACGGTCATGAGGTGAAAGAACCCATCGGCATGAGCGGCGGCCGGCTGGAGGTCAAAGTCCATATCGTCACCGGCGCCCAAAGCGCGGCGGAAAACATCGTCAAGTGCGTGCGGCGCTGCGGTTTGGAGGTCGATCAGCTGGTTTTGAACCCCAGCGCCTCCAGTCATGCCGCCTTGACCGCCGACGAACGCGACCTCGGCGTTGCGCTCGTGGATATCGGTGCCGGCACGACGGATGTGGCGATATTCACCGGCGGCTCCATCCGCCATACCGCCGTCATTCCTATCGCGGGCGACCTGATCACCAGCGATATCGCCATGGCACTGCGCACGCCGACCAAGGATGCCGAGGAAATCAAGGTCGAATATGGCGTTGCCAAGCAGCTGCTGGCCGACCCGTCCGACCAGGTGGAGGTGCCCGGCCTGGGTGACCGCAGCCCCCGGATGTTGTCCAAGCAGGCGCTGGCCGGCGTCATTGAGCCGCGCGTCGAAGAAATCTTCTCGCTCGTGCACCAGGTCATTCGCGAGAGCGGTTATGAGGAATTGCTGTCCTCGGGGATCGTGCTGACCGGCGGATCGGCCGTCATGCCGGGCATGGTGGAACTCGCCGAGGACATTTTCTTGAAACCTGTCCGTCGCGGCCTGCCGACCTATTCCGGCGCCCTTTCCGACATGGTCGCCAACCCCCGTTCTGCCACCGTCATGGGGTTGTTGGAGGAGGCTCGGCTGTCGCGAAGCCGGGGTTTCAAGGCCGCACAGCAGGCCGGCTCGGTGCAAACCCTGCTCGGACGCATCAAGGATTGGTTCATGGGGAATTTTTGACCCCCTAAAAACCACGATTCGCCACGACTTAGCGTGAAAAAAGTGTTTCAGCAACTGGTTATTTTTTTTGTGCCACGGCACAATTGCCGCAGTTAGGAGATTGATATGCCCATCGAGATGATCGAAGAGTTTGACCAAGGCACCCAAATCAAGGTGATCGGGGTCGGTGGTGGCGGCGGCAACGCCGTGGACCACATGATCGCCCAGGGTGTTCAAGGCGTTGAATTCATCTGCGCCAATACCGACGCGCAGGCTTTGAACCGCTCCAAGGCGGATCAATTGCTGCAACTCGGCACCTCCGGCCTGGGCGCTGGCGCGAAACCCGAAATGGGCCGCTCCGCCGCCGAGGAAGCCGAATCCCGTATTCGCGAAGCCATCACCGGCGCCAATATGCTGTTCATTACCGCCGGCATGGGCGGTGGTACTGGCACGGGCGCCGCACCGGTGATTGCCCGCGTCGCCAAGGAAATGGGCATCCTGACTGTCGGCGTCGTCACCAAACCTTTCGAATTCGAAGGCGGCCGGCGCGCCAAGGCGGCTGACGCCGGTTTGGCCGAACTCGAGGCCAATGTCGACTCGCTGATCGTTGTTCTGAACGACAAGCTGCTCGATGTGCTGGGTGACGACGTCACGCAAGATCAGGCCTTCGCGCACGCCAATGACGTGTTGAAGAACGCCGTTGGCGGCATTTCCGACATCATTCACATCCCCGGCCTGGTCAACGTCGACTTCGAAGACGTCAAGACCGTGATGAGCGAACCCGGCAAGGCCATGATGGGCACGGCGCAAGCCGGCGGCCCGGACCGCGCCACCAAGGCTGCCGAGGCCGCCGTGGCCTGCCCGCTGCTGGAGGGCATCGACCTATCCGGCGCGCGTGGCGTGCTGGTGCTGATTGCCGCGAGCCGCGCCAACTTCAAGTTGAGCGAGTCGCGCAACGCGATGAACGCCATCAAGCGCTACGCCTCGGAAGAAGCGCACATCATTTACGGCACGGCCTATGACGAAAGCCTGGGCGACTCGCTGCGCGTGACCGTCATCGCCACCGGCCTGACGGCTGGCCGCGCCCGCCAGCAGGCACCGCTGCAGGTGGTGCAGACCCACCAGGTCGTGCGCAACGGCACCGACGGTGTCGCCATGCCCGTGCTGACGCAGGCCGTCGCCATGAGCACGCCGACGGCACAGCAGGCCAATGTCGGCCTGGGCCTGGGCGATTTCGCGAACGCGAACGTGCCCAGCGTCTGGCGCCACGGCCGTTCGGGCAGTGCAGCGGCCAAGGTCGAGGCGCTGTCGTCCAACGGCATGGACGAGATCGAGATCCCGGCCTTTCTGCGCAAGCAAGCTGACTGATTGATCGTTGGTCAATGAAAAGGGCGAGCCGTGAGGCTCGCCCTTTTCGCTTTGCGCTAGGTGCGCATCTAGTTGTGATCTCCCATTAAGGCCCTAACTCCGTCGGCGCAGAGCGGCCTGCGCCGGGAGGCGGCGGCACGCAATTGCTCCGTGTCCCCCGGGCCGCAAGCGGCCCTCCTCCTTTACCTGCGCAATTGCGCGCCCCCACCTCCCGGCTTCTCCACCGTGAGCTTTTCGTCGAGCAGTCCCGACGCAACGTCAAGCAGGAGGGCGAGTGAGTCGGCTGCGAAGGTAAAGGAGGAGGTCGCGAAGCGGCCGGGGGACACGCAGCAGCCGGCCCGCTCGCCCTCCTGCGCCCAAGCCGCCGCTTCAGCAACGCGCAAAGAGTTTTTGCTCTGTCAGGACGCGCGAGCGACCGTCGCAGCAGGCTTGGCCGCGCCACAGAGCAAGGCCAGCAAGCCACCGCCTGCTAGCACCAGAGCCAATGCATCCAGGCGCGCACCCGGCAGCGTGGCGGCGGTCGTCGTCAGCAGCGCGGCGGCGGCCATCTGCAGGAAGCCCAGCAGCGCCGAAGCCTGACCGGCCTGTGACGCAAACGGCGTCAGCGCCAGTGCCGTGCCGGTCGGTGACACCAGGCCCATGCCGAACAGGAAGACGCAGCCCGCCGCAACGAAGCCGACCAGGCCGGCCGCGTGCGTCAGCAGCATCGCCAGGCCGCCCACAACCGCCAATGCCGCGCCCAGGCGCAGCACCGCGGGCGCACCCCAGCGCGCCGTCCAGCGTGGTGCCGTCTGGCCGGCCGCAAAGACGACGAAGACCGTCGCGGCGAAGAACAGGCCCACCTGCAGTGCCGAGAAGCCGAAGCTGCGCGTCAACACCAGTGGCGCCGTGCCGAAGAAGGCGAACAGCGCGCCGAGGATGGCGGCCGTCGCCAGCGCCGGGCGCATGAAGCGTGCGTCGGCCAGCAGCGTCAAATAGCCCCGCGCCAGCGCGCTCGCGGGCTGATGACGGCGGCGCTCGGCGGGCAGGGTCTCGCCGACGATGCGTGCATAGGCGAGCCCCAGCGCGAGGCCAGACAGCACCAGCACGCCGAACAAGGCCCGCCAGCCCCAGGCTGCCTGCACGAGGCCACCCAACAGCGGCGAGAAGCCCGGCGCCGCGGCCATGACGACCATGATGCGGCCGAGCAGCGCGGCGAGTTGCGGGCCTTCGAAGCGGTCACGCGCGGCGGCCCGTGCCAGCACCGAAGCCGCAGCGACGCCGACGGCCTGCAGCACACGGCTGGCCAGCAACAGCGGCAGCGTGGTGGCGAACGCGCCGACGAGGCTGCCGGCCACGAACACGGCCAGGCCGCCGAGCACGAGGGGCCGGCGGCCGATGCGGTCCGACAACGGCCCGACGACGAGTTGGGCGAGCGCGAACACGGCGAGGAAGAGCCCCAGCACCGCTGCCGCCAGTCGGGCCTCATCGACGCCCAGCGACTGGGCCATGACGGGCAGGGACGGTAGCAGGATGTTGGTGGACAGCGTTCCCAGCGCCGACAACGCGGCCAGCGTCAGCAGCCAGGGGCGAGGCACGGCGGTCATTGGGAGTCTCCTTCGGCGATGAATGCGACGCTGCGGGCGATGACGTCGGCATCAGCCAGAAGGCGGCGGTGGCCGAGGCCGCTGACGGGCTCGAAGCGCGAACCGCCCCAGGCCGCATGCAGCGCCTGCGACGCCGCGAACGGCACGGTGCGGTCCTCGGGGTCGTGGACGATCAGCCCGGGGTGGCGCAGGCCGTGCTGTAGCCGCTCCAGGTCGACGCAGGCAATGCGCGTGCCAATGAATCCTTCCACCCAGCCCGCGAATGCGGCCGCATCCGCCGGCCCCAGGCCTTGAGCCCTGGCGAGGCCCTTGACCATGGGCGTCAGCGAAGACGGCCCGGCCAGGTGCACGCTGCGCTTCACCTGCAGCCCATGCGCAAAGGCCAGCAGCGCCGCCGCCGAACCCATGGAATGGCCGATGACGGCGTGGACGTCGCCGAGGTCGGTCAGCAGGGAACGCAGCGCGCGGCCGGCGTGCACGACGCTGCAGGCATGGCCGCCGGAGTCGCCATGGCCAGGCAGGTCGAAGAGGGTCACCGAGAAGCCGGCGTCGACGAGCGGCTGCGCAAAGCCGAGCAGATGCGAGCCGCGGCTGTTCCAGCCATGAACGAGCACGACACGTGGCCCGCTGCCGAGTGTCCAGCGCGCGAGCTTGAGGCCTTCATGGCGCAGCGGTGGCTCGGCCGCGCCGGCCAGGGCAGCCTTCTCGGCGGCGCTCAGCGCAACGTGCTCCGGCGCCGAGAAGGCGTGGCGGGCGGCGGCCAGGTGGCCGTCGCCGTGTGCTGCTAAGGGCGCGGCGAGGGCAGGGGACTCGACCATGGTGACCTCCGGAAAGTTCAACCGGCGTAGGCGGGGCTGGGTGTGGACAGACTCTGCTTGACCTGGCGGCTGATGTCGTCGGCCAGCACCTCGAAGGCGCCTGCCGCTACGCCTTCGAGCGCAAGGCGAGCCACGTCGGCCGGGGCGGACTTGGGCGCGTCCAGGCCGCGCGTCATGTCGGTGTCCATGTAGCCCACGTGCAGGCTGGTGACCTGCGTGCCCTGGGCCTTCAGCTCGCTGCGCAGGCCGTTACTTAGCGCCCAGGCCGCGGCCTTGCTGGCGCTGTAGGGCGTGAGGCCGGGCAAGGTCAACCAGCTCAGCACCGACAGCACGTTCAACACCGCGCCGCCGCCGTTGGCCTGCAGCACCGGGGCAAAGGCCTGGGTGAGGGCCCAGATGCCGAAGACGTTGGTGTCGAAATGCTGGCGCGCTACGGCGATGGCACCGGCGGCCAGCACGCCAGCGCCCTGCGACACGCCGGCGTTGTTGATCAGCAGCGTCACGTCGCCGCACTGGGCGGCGGCGGCGGCCACCTGGGCGGGGTCGGTCACGTCCAGCGTGACCGGCACGACGCCGGCCAGGTCGATGCTGGCCGGGTCGCGCGCGGCGGCGTAGACCTTGGCGGCACCGGCGGCCAGCGCGGCTTCTGAAAAAGCGCGGCCCAGGCCGCGGTTGGCGCCGGTGATGAAGACGACGGCGTTCTTGAGCTTCATGGCGAATCCTTCTGCGTCTGTTTATTCATGTTGACTGACATTATTGATATAAATGTCGGTCAACATATAAAATGCGTCAAGCCCGTTTTTCGAAAGACCCCAGGAGTTCGCGATGAAAGTTACCCGCGCCCAAGCCGAAGAGAACCGCGAACGCATCCTCGACAACGCTGCCCAGCTGTTCCGCGAGCGCGGCTTTGACGGCATAGGCCTGAACGACCTGATGCAGGCCGCCGGCCTGACGCGCGGTGGCTTCTACGGTCACTTCGAATCCAAGGACGACCTCGCTGCCCAGGCCACGCAACGAGCGATGCAGGTCAACCGCGAGCAATGGAAGGCGCAGACGGACCGCAGCCTGAAAGCCTGGGTCAAGGCCTATCTGTCCGACGCCCACCGCGACCTGCCCGGTGCCGGCTGCGCCCTGGCGGCGCTGGCCGGCGATGCGGCGCGCGGCGGGCCGGCGGTGAAGGGCGTGTTTGCCGAAGGCGTCGAAAGCCTGGTCGCGACGCTGCAAGGCCAGATGCCTGCAGCCGACGAGGGCGAGAAGCGCGATCAGGCGCTGGCCATGCTGTCCACGATGGTTGGCTCGTTGCTGTTGTCGCGCGCAGTGGGCGACAAGGGCTTGTCACGCGAGCTGCGCGAGGCCGCGCGCAAGAGCCTGCCAGCCGGTGCCGGCTGAGGGGACCAGCGGCACCTGAGGCATGCCCCCAGGCCGTATGCTCGCGGCCCATGTCAATGCCTAGAAATCAAGGGAATGCCTGAGCTGCGCGGCCTGCGGGGCTTGCTTCAGAACTGGCTGTTGTGGCTGGGCCTGGGCGTGTGCCTGCCGGCCCTGGCCCAGCGCCTGCCCCAGCCCAGCCCGCGCCATGCCGCCGACGTGGCCGCGCCCACCGAGGTCGCCACTACCGCCTGGAGCCGCGATCAGCTCGAAGCCTGGTGGGCCGCGCTGCGCCGCCAGGCCGTGTCGGCCGAAGACCGCCTCGACCTTCCGCCCGAACTGCTGCCGCCCGACACGCCCACGGCCTGGCAGCCCCTGGCGATGCCCGACGTGCGCGCCCGCCCCGGCGCCACCATGGTCAGCGATTCGCGCGGCTACGAGATGCGCTGGTACCGCGTTCATGTGCCGGCCGGCGTCGACGAGGCCCAGGCCCTTTACCTGCCCCGCCTGGTGACGCTGTCCGCCGCCGTGCTGGCGCGCACCGAGGGGGGCTGGCGGCTGCTGCTGGACAACCAGCATGCCGAGCGCGAGCAATGGGTGCAGCCGATCTGGCTGCCCCTGCCGGGCACCGGCGCACAGGAACTTGAGCTCATCGTCGCCTTGCCCGTGCCGGCCGGCAGCTACCACGCGGTGTCGCGCATCTGGGTCGGCCCGCGCGACGTGCTGGAGAAGCGCTGGCAGTGGCGGGTGCGCATGCAGAACGGCCTGCCCCAGGCCGTCAGCCTGACGCTGGCCGTGCTCGGCCTGTTCGCGCTGACGCTGTGGCTGCGCCGGCCCGACGAGGCCATCTATGCCCTCTTTGCGCTCGCCTCTGCCGCCTGGATGGTGCGCAACCTGCATTACTACGTCAGCCTGCCGGTCTCGACGCTGGGGCAGGACTGGTTCTGGTGGGCCACCCACGCATCCATGGCCTGGGTCATGGTGACGGCGCTGCTGTTCGCGCTGCGCTTTGCGACACGGCGCGCGCTGCGGCTGGAGAAGGCGCTGGTCGTGGCCGTCATTGGGGTCAGCGTCGTCAGCATGCCGCTGTGGCTGCGCCAGCTCGACATGGTCGTGCTGCAGTACGCGGTGACGGCCGGTGTTGCCGCCGTTGGTACGGCTTGGCTGTGCTGGCTGGCCTGGCGCGAGCGCCACCCCGAACTGCGCCTGATGGCGCTGGCCCTGGTCATCGGCGTCCTCATCGGCGGCCACGACCTGGCCGTGCTGGCCGGCTGGGCCTGGTGCGAACACTTCTTCTGGATGCCGTTCGCGACGTTGGCCGTCATGCTCAGCTTCCTGCACGCCGTGCAGCGCCGCTATGTCGGCACCGTCGAGCAGGTGCAGGCCGAGAACAGCCAGCTGCAGGAAGACCTCGACGAGCAGGTCTCGGTGCTGCAGGCGCAGAACGCCCAGCTGCGCGAGGTCGAGCGCCAGCAGGCCCTGCTGCTGGAGCGCCAACGCATCATGGCCGACATGCACGACGGCCTGGGCTCCTCGCTGCTGTCGGCGCTGGTGGCGATGGAACAGGGCAGCATGTCGCACGAGCAATGTGTGGAGGTGCTGCGCGAATGCGTGGACGACCTGCGCCTCGTCATCGACTCGCTGGAGCCCATAGGCCACGACCTCGTCTCCCTGCTGGCGACCATGCGCTACCGCCTCGGCAAGCGCCTGCAGATCGGCGGCCTCAAGCTCGAATGGGACGTGCAGGACCTGCCGCCGCTGGCCTGGCTGGAGCCGCCTGACGCGCTGCATGTGCTGCGCCTGATGCAGGAAGCACTGAACAACGTGCTTAAGCACGCCGGCGCCAGCCGCGTGCGCATGGTCACGCGCCACCACGGCAGCTATGTCGAGATTCGCGTGGAAGACGACGGTGCCGGCTTCGACCTGCAGAACATCCAGCACGGCCGCGGCCTGAAGAGCCAGATCAAGCGCGCCCAGCGCCTGGGCGGCAAGCTGCGCGTTGAGTCATCGCCGGGCAATGGGACGCGGCTATCGCTGCGATTGCCCGTAGAGCGGAAAGGTTAGGGCCTGTTGGCGCTACGGCAATGGGACCCATTGCCGTAGCGCCAACAGGCCCTCGCCTGATCCTGGGAGAATCCCAGGATGGTCAAGCAACGCACCCTGAAGTCGATCACGCGCGCCGTCGGCGTGGGCATCCACAGCGGCCAGAAGGTCGAACTGACGCTGCGCCCCGCGCCCGCCGACACCGGCATCGTCTTCCGCCGGGTCGACCTCTGCCCGCCGGTGGACATCCCGGTCAGCGTCACGTCCGTCAGCGACACTCGCATGGCCACCACCATCAGCCCCGGCGGCGACCCCGGCGCGCCAAAGGTGCAGACCATCGAGCACCTCCTGTCCGCCTGCGCCGGCCTGGGCCTGGACAACCTCTACGTCGACATCAATGCCGACGAAGTGCCCGTGCTGGACGGCTCGGCCGCCAGCTTCGTCTTCCTGCTGCAGTCCGCTGGCATTGCCATGCAGGACTCACCCAAGCGCTTCCTGAAAGTGAAGAAGACCGTCGAGGTGCGCCACGGCGAGGGCAAGAAGCTGATGTGGGCCAAGCTGGAGCCGCACCACGGCTACACGCTGAGCTTCGAGATCGAGTTCGACAACCCGGCCGTGGCGGCCACCGGCAGCCAGTTCGTCTTCGACATGGGTTCAGGCACCTACAAGAAGGAAATCGCCCGCGCCCGCACCTTCGGCATGACGGCCGACATCGACCTGATGCGCTCGCGCGGCCTGACGCTAGGTGGGTCGATGGACAACGCCATCGTCGTGGACGACTACAAGGTGCTGAACGCCGACGGCCTGCGCTATGACGACGAATTCGTGAAGCACAAGATCCTCGACGCCATCGGCGACATGCAGGTCGCCGGCATGCCGCTGCTGGCCGCCTACACGTCCTTCAAGGGCGGTCACGCGCTGAACAACAAGCTGCTGCGCGCGCTGCTGGCCGACGAGGACGCCTACGAGATCGTCTATTTCAACGACGTGCACGAGGCGCCCAAGGGGTTTGCCGAGCTGGCGCCGGCGTGGTGAGTTCCAGCCAGGTCAACAAGCTGGGAGACAGGCTGCGTAAGGAGCCGGTCACTGAGGTTGACCTGAGGTTGTTGGACGACTACCGACGCCAGTTCGCCTCGGCAAGTGCCGAAGTCGAACGTGTTCTGCGTGAGGAGTTTGGGCAGCAGCCGGCGGCGCGAGAGGCCAAGTCCACGTTGGCCATTTGCGCCAAGCTGCGCCGAGAGCGCACCCGGCTCTCGACAATGCAGGACATCGCGGGTTGCCGGGTGGTGGTGGCTGATCGTGACGCGCAGCGCGCATTAGCAGAGGTGCTGGGAGGAGCGCTTCCCGGAGCACAAGCCGCGCATCGACAGGATCGTCCACCCCAGCCACGGGTATCGCGCCGTGCATGTCGTGGTCTGCGAGCAAGGGCGTTGGATCGAGATTCAAGTCCGCACCGACTTGCAACACCTGTGGGCTCAGCTATGCGAGTTGCTCGCTGACCGGGTTGGCCTGGAGTTCAAGTACGGAGAGGGGCATCCTCAACTGCGGCGCTGGGTTGACGAGTTGTCCG
>Ga0307515_10020438_pt1 | contig 11811 bp, 16 predicted proteins | sample 17_EM_MG_FD_194513 | JGI IMG/M metagenome (GOLD analysis project Ga0307515, IMG submission 194513) | Populus trichocarpa ectomycorrhiza microbial communities from riparian zone in the Pacific Northwest, United States - 17_EM | ecosystem: Host-associated > Plants > Roots > Unclassified | place...
CAGCGCCATCAGGCGCTGGCCGCTGCCGGTGTCGATGTGGACCAGGCCTTTTTCTTCCATCTCGCGCAGGCTGCGGCTGACCACCGTCTTGTGCATGCCCACCGTGTCGCCGATCGTGCCCGCCGTGCTGCGCGGCCAGTTCGACAGCACCGACAGGATCCGCCACTCGTTGATGCCGATGCCGTACAGGCGCAGGTAGAGCTGCGACGCGCCCGACGACAGCCGGTTGTTGATGTGGCTGAGGTAGGACGGCAGGTAGTTCGCCCCGTCGATGTGCTGCCGCGCCTTGCGCGCAACGGGTTTGTCGAGGTCGGGAGTCTTCATCGTGTCTCGCGTGAGCCGGGTCCGCTGCCGGGCCGGGACGCCAAGGCGCGCGAAGCCTACACCAGCCGCCGGGCGCGCGAGCGCGCCACACCCGAACCCGAGATGAGAGAGCCATGATTCCCGTCGTCTTCATCCATCCCGACGGCACGCGCCAAGCCTTCGTCGCCGCGGCCGGCAGCAGCCTGATGCAGGCGGCCACCAACGCTGGCGTGCACGGCATCGTCGCCGAATGCGGCGGCTCGGCGATGTGCGCCACCTGCCACGTCTACGTCGACCCGGCGTGGGCCGGCCGGCTGCCACCGCCGCTGTCGAACGAAGTCGAGATGCTGGAGTGCACCGCCAGCGAACGCCGGCCGACGAGCCGACTCTCGTGCCAGATCCAGCTCGGCGCGGCGCTGGCCGGGCTCACCGTAGAACTGCCGGAGCGACAGCAATGAGCGGCAGCAACGAACGGCGCGCAGCGGCGCCGCCACAACCCAGGAGACAACCCGTGCAATCCGAATTCAAGGCCTTCTCGAATGAAGCCCCGCCCGGACCGCGCTCGCGCAGCCGCCGCGCGGCGCTCGCCATGTTGGCCACGCTGGCACTCGTGGCCGGTGGCACGGCCCAGGCGCAGGAATTTCCGATCAAGGGCAAGCCGATCCGCGTGACCGTCGCCTTCCCGCCCGGCGCCGGCCCCGACGCGATGGCGCGCACGATGCTGACGGCCTTCACACCGATCTCGATGGGCGCGCGCGGCCCGCTGGTGATCATCGTCAACAGCGCGCTCGGCATCAACAACGTGCAGGAACTCGTGGCCTATGGCCGCGCCAACCCGAACAAGCTCAGCTACGGCTCGTTCGGCGTCGGCACCTCGTCGCATATCTTCGGCCAGGTGTTCGCCAGGAACACCGGCATCGAGATGGAACACGTGCCATACAAGGGCGGCGCCGAGATGGCCGGCGACCTGATCGAAGGCCGGCTGCAAATGGCCTTCGACGCGGCGCCGCAGGCCATCCAGACCGCGAAGACCGGCAAGGCGAAGATCATCGCGGTGGCGGCACCGAAGCGCAACCCGTTCATGCCCAACGTGCCGACGGTGCTGGAGCAAGGCGTGAAAGACGTCGACATCACCAGCTTCGTCGCCTGGTTCGGCCCCGCGGGCATGCGCCCCGAGGTCGTCAACAAGCTCAACGCTGCGATCGGCGAAGCGCTGGCGCAGCCGGCCGTGAAGGCGCACTTCAACGAATCGGCCTACACCGCCGAAGGCTCGACGCCGGCTGAGCTGGCCGGCGACGTGAAGCGTGCCTACGACGCGTGGGGCGCGCTCGTCAAATCGGCCGGCATTCCGAAGCAATAGCGAATAGTGAATAGGGCTTGCATGCGAGGTTCCCGAGGTCGTGGCCTCGGACGGTCTCAAGCCCAGCAGCGCGTCTCAATCGCTCAAAAGGCCGCCTTCCTGCGGGTGCCCAGCTTCCAGCCCAAACGTGGTGGTGCCGCATCCGGAAGCCTTCAAGCTGGCGCTGGCCGGCGGCACTTTCGCCGGCCAATCGGCATCGCGCGATGTCTCGTTCTACACGCCGCTGCTCAACGGCGGCATGGCCATCTCGAGACCCGACCCGTTTCTCGACGAAATGTCGGTCTTCGGCGCGCAGGTCTTCGTCGGGCCGATCGACGTGCCGACCTTCGTGCCGGGCAGCTATGACTTCACCGGCTTCGTCGGCCAGACCGACGGACACTTCGTGCGCCTTGCTGGCCCGCAATGCCCGCTGAGTAGCCGTGCAACGGCTGCGCAACGGCGGCCGCTGAAGATCCGGGCACCCACAACGAGGAGCCCGACGATGATGATGAAGACCCGATTGCTCAGCGCCGCGCTGCTGCAGGCTGCGCTGGTCCTGCCGGGGGCTGCCGTTGCCGCCCCGCTGGCCAGCAGCAGCTTCGACGCCGACGCTGACGGCTGGCTGGTGAAGGACCTGCCCTATCCGCAGCCCGGCTCGCCGCCGGTGGTGCTGGGCACGGCGACGCCGAGCTACAGCGCCAGCGGTGGCCATCCCGGCGGCCATCTCTCGCTGCTCGACATCAGCGCCAACGCCTGGTACTGGTCGGCGCCGGCCAAGTTCCTCGGCAACGTCGGCGTGGCTTACGGGGGCCAGCTGAGCTACGACATCGCAGTCACCGGCAACGGCTTCGGCAACCCGCCCGGATTCACCCAGGAAGACGTGATCCTGGTCGGCGCCGGCCGGACCCTGGTGCATGACACCGGCCTGCAGATCGCGCCGACTCAGGTGCTGAACTGGAACTTGATCAGCGTCGGCCTGATGGAAGCCGGCTGGAAGCTCAATTCGCTGACCGGCCCTGCCGCCAGCGCGGCCGACATGCAGGCCGTGCTCGGCTCGCTGGGCAGCCTGTACATCCGCGGCGAGTACCTGTTCGGGCTGGACGACCGCGGGCGCCTGGACAACGTGCTGCTGAGTGCGGTGCCGGAGCCTGCCAGCGCCTGGCTGATGTTGCTCGGTGCGGCCGGGTTGCTGATGCGCCGCGTTCGCCATTGCTGAGGAGATCGACATGATGAAGATTCGACAGGTTGTTCTTGCCGGACTGGCTATTGCCGCTGGCGCGGTTCAAGCCGACGGTGTTCCCGGCCAGGGCACCTGGCAGAGCGTGCTGCAGGCGCGCGATCTGAACGGCGACGGCACCGTCGACGCCTACTACGACAGCAGCCGCAACCTCAGTTGGGCGGCCGATGCCGATCCCATCGGTGCGGTGAGCTTCGTCAGCGCGCTAAGCTGGGTCATGACGCTCAACCTCCACGGCGTGAGCGGCTGGCGCCTGCCGGACCTGAAGTCGGTGAGCGGCGGTGCGCCGACCTGCGACAACGGCTACAGCTACGACGGCAGCGGCGACTGCGGCTACAACGTCGACCCGGCCTTGTCGGAACTGGCCCATATGTACCAGGTGGTGCTGGGCAACCTGCCCTACGCCGACCGCTTGGGGCAGGTTGCGCAACCCGGTTGGGGCCTGAGCAACACCGGCCCGTTCCGCAACCTGGTCGATGGCGACTATCCGACCTCGGTGACCACTTCGTACCAGGGCACGCCCTACGTCTGGCTGTTCGAGACCCATTGGGGCTACCAGGACAGCGGCTTGGCTGAACCGGCCGGCTTTCACGCCTGGGCGGTGCACGATGGCGATGTCACCGCCGCGGTGCCCGAACCCGGCAGTTGGGCACTGCTGCTGGCCGGTGCTGTGCTGCTCGTTGCCCGGCGACGCGGCGCCAGTCCCAGCGCGCGCTGAAGCGCCGCAACGGCACGGCAGCGGCTGCCGCTGAGCATGCTGTCAAGCCAGCCGTCGGCCGGTGCCCCTTGGGCTGGGCTGCGACCTGTTGAGTGTCGACTGCAGCACTGAAGTGCGTCATTCGTAGGGGTCGCCTCCGGGTTTTCCTGAGTGATGAGGCCGCCGTGCCTCGGTCCTACGAAGCCCGGACGCAGCCGATCCCCGCGGCCCCTGGGCGCGGGGCCGCCTGAACGCGAGCCCAGCTCAGCGGCACCGGGCTGTGATGAGCACAGTTCGCCTCGCACTGGGCAGGTGGCGCGGCCGGGGCGAGTGGCTCTTGCGGCACCACCAGCGCGCGCAGCTTGGCGTTGGGGGCCTGCACGCCATGAAAGCGGATCAGGTGCAGCCGCCGAGCCCGGACACAAACAGTCCAGTGGACTGTTTGTGCCTGGCGAGGGGTCGGGCCACTGGCCCGACGCGGCCTGCAAGGCCATGCCGCCGCCTGCAACGGCCTGCGCGCACGGGCCTCGTCCGAATCGCTGTCGTTATCAGCCATGTGGGTTTGGCCCTGCTCTTCGACCAGCACCCCCCGACGGGTGAGCAGCTTCATCATGCGGGTGAAGATCTTTTGCGACACCGCCTGCAGCGCTTCGTCGGTCGGCGCGGGGACTTCGACGAATTCCGGTGCGCCGTCGGTGCCGCGCCGGTACACGCCGTCCAGCACCAGACAGTGCAGGTGGATGTTGAGGTTGGCGGCCGACCCAAAGCGCTGCGCCGCGCGCCGCACCGAAGCCCAGGTCGCTGCAGTAGGCGACGATGTGCACTTGCGGCATCGCCATCGCAACGCAACAGGCCACCCCGGCCACGCACAACAGCGTTTGCGCCTGGGTCAGGCCCAGGCCGAAGGGCCGTGTCGACGGTGTGATGCCACTGGCGCGCGCCGCCGGCGATGCCGCCACTGCGGTCGGTGGCCGCGGCCGCATCATCAATGCCAACAAGAGCCGCAAGCGCCGCTGAGCCAGCGCGCACCCGCCGCCAGCTTCACGGGTCGGGTTTTCCTTATGTTGACGTGTCATTAAATGCGGAATCAAATTCAGGAACGATGAAGGCTCAACAATTGTTCGACGTCGAAGGCCGCATCGTCGCGATCACGGGTGCGGCCAGCGGCATCGGCCTCGCCTACGCGGAAGTGATGGCCGCCAACGGCGCCAAGGTGAACCTCATCGATGTCGATCGCGAAGCGTTGAGCGCCGCCGTCGATCGTTTGCGTGCGGAAGGCGCCACGGCTCACGGCGAAGTGGCCGACGTCACGGTACCCGAGACCTTGCGGCAGGCCTTCGCCCACATCGTCGAGCGTCACGGCAAGCTGGACGTGGTGTTCGCCAACGCGGGCATCAGCGGCGGCCCGGGCTTTCTCGACGGTGCCGGCGAACGCAACCCGGTCGGCGCGATCGAGAACCTTTCGCTCGAAGTCTGGAACCGCGTCATCGCCACCAACACCACCTCGGTCTTCGTCACGCTGCAGATCGTCGTGCCCTACATGAAGCAGCAGGGCGGTGGCCGCATCATCGTGACGAGTTCGATCTCCGCATCGAAGACCGAGACACTCGTGAGCTCGATCTACGCCACCTCCAAGGCGGCAGTCGGCCATCTGGTGCGCCAGGCCGCCCACGAACTGGCCAGGTTCGGCATCCTCGTCAACGCGATCTCGCCGGGCCCGGTGGTCACCAACATCGGCGGCGGACGCTTGAAGTCTGCCGAATCGCGCAAGCCCTTCGATCGCGCGGCGCCGCTCGGCCGCATCGCGACGCCGCAGGACCTGCAAGGCGCGGCACTGTTCCTCGCGTCTCCCGCGGCCAGCCTCATCACCGGCGCGCAAATCATCATCGACGGCGGCACCACGCTGGGCCCGGCGGATTGAGCGCGCACCAATGACCGACCCCATCATGGCCGAAGCAAGCTTCATCCGCCTCACGGCGCCCGACGGTCACGCGTTCGACTGCTGGTTGGCGCCGGGCCAAGGTGCGTCGCGCGGCGCGGTCGTCGTGCTGCAGGAAATCTTCGGCGTCAACGCGCACGTGCGCGCGCTGTGCGCCCGTCTCGCCAGCCTCGGATACGACGCCTACGCGCCGGCGCTCTTCGATCGGCTGCAGCCCCGGTTCACTTCCGGCTACAGCAAGGAAGAAGTCGCGCAGGCACTCCAATTTGTGCCGCGCCTCGACTGGAACGCGATGGTCGCCGACACGCTTGCCACCGCGCAGCACGCAGCCCGGCAAGGCCAGCTGGTCGCGCTGATGGGCTTTTGCCTGGGCGCTTCGGTGGCCTACATGGCTGCGCAACGCAGGCCCGACATTGCCGCGGTCGTCGGCTATTACGGCGGCCAGATCGCACAGCACCTGGACCGCGCGCCGCAGAGCCCCACGCTGCTGCACTACGGCGAAACCGATCACACCATTCCCATGGCCGATGTCGAACACATACGCGCGCAGCGGCCGGAATGCGAGTTGCACACCTACCCGGCCGGCCATGGATTCAACTGCGACGAGCGCACCGCGTTCGAACCTGCCTCGGCGGCGCTCGCCTGGGGCCGTTCGATGCGCTGGCTCGACACGCACCTGGGCACGGCACGATGAGCGCTGCCCCTGCCCGCCCGCCGAGCGCGACGGCATTGGCCGGGCTCGCCGCACCCATCGCGCCGCTGGCGGAGGAATACCTCGCGGTGCTGGTGATGAGCCTTGCGGGCCGCCTGAACCGCGGCGCCTCGAGCCACTACCTGCGCCACTTCGACATCGGCATGGCCGACTATCGGATCATCCTCACGCTTGGCCTCTCGAAGGGCCTCAACATCAGCGCGGTCGCGGCCGCGGCCGATGTTGACAAGGCCGCCGCGAGCCGCAGCCTGCGGCTGCTTGAGCGGCGCGGCATCGTTGAACTCGAGCAGACGAACAGCCGCGGCCGCGCCGCGATCGTTCACCTCACCAAGGCGGGCACCGAACTTGAGCGCCAGCTGAAGAAGTCCTCGCGGCAGCGCGAGCGCCGCTTCGTCGCCGGCCTTTCGGAACCGGAACGCGAGCAGGCAACGTTCTTGCTGAAGAAGCTCATCGCTGGTGTCGCTCACATGAACAAGGAGCCGTCCCCGTGACAGCGATCTACGACAACCCGGGCAAGTTCAAGCGGCTCGCCGTCCGGCCGATGAACAGCACCATCGGCGCCGAGATTCGCGGCGTCGATCTCGCGCGCCCGCTCGACGACGAGACCTGGAAGGAAGTGCAACAGGCCTTCAGCGACTACCTGGTCGTCTACTTTCCCGAGCAGCCGATCACCCACGAGCAGCACCTCGCATTCAGCGAGCGGTTCGGGTCGCTGATGGCGATGCCGCAACTGCATGCGGTGGAGGGCTTCCCCCAGATCCACATCATCAAGCGCGACGCCGACGACAACAGCCGCGTGATCGGCGAGAGCTGGCACGCCGACAGCACCTATTTCGAGTCGCCGCCGGCGGCGGTCGTCATGCGGTCGGTGACGGTGCCCGAGTTCGGTGGCGACACGGGTTTTCTCAGCATGTACGCGGCCTACGAGACGCTCTCGCCCAAGTTGCGCTCGGTGCTCGACACGTTGGATGTGGTGCACAGCGCGTCGCGCATCTACGGCTCGGCCTACCACGCACAGAAGAAGAAGTTCAGCGCCAACAACGCGAAGATCGATCTCGACGTCGAGGCCGGCGACAAGGAACAAGTCCACCCGCTGGTCTGCACGCACCCGGCGTCGGGCCGGCGTTTTCTCTACGTCAACCAGGTCTATGCGCAACGCTTCGAGGGCATGACCGAGCTCGAGAGCCAGCCGATGCTGCGCTTCCTCTACGAGCACTGCGCGCGCTTCGAGAACACCTGCCGCGTGCGCTGGCAGAAGGACCAGGTGCTGGTCTGGGACAACCGCGCCGCGATGCACAAGGCCATTCCCGACTACATCGGCCGGGCGCGCTTCATGACGCGCACCACGATCGCGGGTGAGCCACCGCGCTGAACTCTCACCACGACCCATCGATCCTCAGGAGACAAACTTGAAAACCAACACCTTCCGCCGTCGGATCTCGACCGTCCTCGGAGCGGCACTCGTCGCAGCCGGCCTTCTGCCGAGCAGCGCCGTGATCGCACAATCCGAGCCCTTGACCGTCGTGAACGCCGGCTTCGTGCCCGTCACCGACGTGGCTGCGCTCTACCTCGGCGAAGAGATGGGCATCTTCAAGAAGCACGGGCTGCAGCTCAAGGCCAACATCGCATCGACGGGTGCCGTGCCGGCCGTGATGAGCGGTGAATACCACTTCGGATTCACCGCGCTGGTCAACATTCTGCAAGCGCGCGACAAGGGGCTGCCGCTGAAGATCATCGCCGCGGGGTCGAGTTCCACCGGCGTGAAAGGCGCAGACGTCACGATGATCCATGCCGGCCCCAAAAGCGGCATCAAGTCGGCCAAAGACCTCGAAGGCAAGACGGTCAGCGTCAACGCGTTCAACGGCCTGCTGCAGATGATGGGCAAGGCCGCGGTGAAGGCCGACGGCGGCGACCCGAGCAAGGTGCGCTTCATCGAACTCGGCTTCGCCGAAGCGCTCGCAGCGCTCGAAGCCGGCAGGACCGACGCGATGGTCGGTGCCGAGCCCTTCGGCACCGCAGCGATCGCTGCGGGCTTCGCGCCGATCGCGTCGCCCTACCAGTTCTTGTCGACGAAGAGCATGCTGACCTCGTCGTACTTCACGAGCGAAGTGCAGCTCAACGCGAAACCCGAGCTGTTCAAGCAGATTCGCGCGGCCATCAATGAGTCACTCGAATACGCCCAGAAGAACCCGGATCAGGTGCGCAAGCAGTTGCCGAAGTTCACCAAGCTCGGGCCCGACGTGGCGGCCAAACTGATCCTGCCGAGCTTTCTGACGGCCATCCCCCGCGACTCGGTCGAGTTGTTCTCGAAGGCCGGGCTCGAGTTCGGCATGTTGACCAAGCCCGCCGTGTACGACACCGTCGTCTGGACCGAAGGCAAGTAGATCGTGTCGGCGAGCAACGAATTCGTCGGCGAGGCGCGGGCCGTGTCGCGGCACGCGCCACGCTCGCATTCGTTCGGCTGGGCAGGCGTGGCGAGCTGGTTCGGAGGCGTTGCCGGCCTTCTCGTGCTCGCCGTGTTGTGGGAGGCGGCGCCGCGTGTCGGTCTGCTCGATGCCAAGTTCTTTCCGGCGCTGTCGGCGGTGCTGGCCAAGCTCGCCGTCATCGGCGCCACGTCTGAGTTCTGGGGCTTTGTCGCGAGCACCGTTCGCACCTGGATGCTTGGCCTCGTGATCGCCACCGGCTCGGGCGTGGTCATGGGCCTCGTCATCGGCCTCACGCCCGGCGCGCGCAAGTACACGCACTCGACCATCGAGTTCCTGCGCCCGATTCCCTCGGTTGCGCTCATTCCTGGCGTGATCCTGTTGTTCGGTTCGCGCTACCAGTCGGGCGTGGTGCTCATCACCTACGCCGCGTTCTGGCAGGTTCTGCTGCAGATGCTCTACGGCCTCAACGACATCGACAGCGTCGCACGCGACACCGCGCGCTCGTTCCGCTTCAGCCGGGCAGCTTATGTGCGGCACGTCGCGTGGCCGACGCTGTTGCCGTTTCTCTTCACAGGCGTGCGGCTCGCGGCCGCGATGGCGCTCGTGCTCGCGGTGACGGCCGAGATGGTGATCGGCAGCCAGGGGGTCGGCCGCGGCATCATGGTTGCGCAGGCGTCGAACGCCGCGGCCGAGGCCTACGCCTACGTGCTGGTCGCGGGCCTGATGGGTGTGGCAATCAACATCGCGGCGCGCGCTCTCGAGCGGCGCCTGCTGCGCTGGCACCCGAGCGTGCGCAACGCAGGGGGCGCGCGATGATCGCGTCGATCCTCCGCAAACTCGGCGTCGAGCTGGCCTTGCCGCTCATCCTCTTCGGGTTGCTGTATGCGCTGAGCGCAAGTTCGACCAACTTCTTCTTCCCGCCCTTGGCCACGGTGCTCGAAAAGTTCAACAGCCTGTGGCTGGGCCCGCGCTTCGTGTCCGACGTCGTTCCGAGCCTGCTCCGTCTGCTTGCGGGCTATGCGATGGCGTGCGTGCTGGGGGTGGCGATCGGCACGGTCATCGGCATCTGTGCGCCGTTGCGCCGCGCCGCCGAGCCGGTGCTGGAGTTCTTTCGCGCGATCCCGCCCGTCGCGATGATTCCGCTGCTGATCGTGAGCATGGGTTTTGGCAACACGATGAAGATCACCGTGATCGTCGCCGGCGCGATCTGGCCCATTCTTCTCAACACGGTCGAAGGCGTGAAAGCCGTCGACTCGGTGCTCGACGAGACCTGTCGCACCTACCAGATCAAGGGCGCGGCGCGGCTCTGGCACTTCATCCTGCCGAGCGCGTCGCCGCAGATCATCGTCGGCATGCGCCTCGGGCTGTCGATCGGCATCGTGCTGATGGTCATCAGCGAGATGTTCGCAGCGCTCGACGGGCTCGGCGCCGCGATCATCTATTTCCAGCGCAGCTACGAGATTCCGCAGATGTGGAGTGGGGTGCTGATGCTCGGACTTTTCGGCTTTGTGTTGTCGATGGTGTTCAGGCTCTTCGAGCGGTACCTGCTGGCCTGGTATCACGGCGCGCGCGACCTTGAAAGGCAGAACTAGATGACCGGTGTTGAAACGGCTGCGGTGGTGTCCGTCCAGAACCTGAACAAGGCCTACGAGTCGAAGGAGAGGCGCGTCGAAGCGATCGGCGACTTGTCGTTCGATGTTCGGCATGGCGACTTCACCTGCATCGTCGGCCCTTCCGGCGCCGGCAAGACGACGCTGCTCAAGTGCCTGGCCGGTTTGCTCGCGCCGACCCGGGGAAGCATCCGCGTCAACGGCCACGCCGTCACCTCGCCCCCCGAGGAAATGGCGATCGTGTTCCAGGAATACGGGCGCAGCCTGTTCCCCTGGAAAACCGTGCGCGAAAACGTCGAGCTGCCGTTGCGCGAACGGAAGATTCCGAAGGCCGAGCGCCAGCGCCTGGTCGACTCGGCGCTCGAGGCCGTGTCGCTCGCCAATTCCGCCGACTCGTATCCCTGGCAGTTGTCCGGGGGCATGCAACAACGCGTCGCGATCGCCAGGGCCGTGGCCTATCAGCCGAAGGTCATGGTGCTGGACGAGCCCTTCGCCGCCGTCGATGCGCAGACCCGGGCGGATCTCGAAGACCTGATGCTGCGCCTGTGGGGCGAGTTCGACCTGACCGTCATCTTCGTCACCCACGACATCGACGAAGCGGTCTACCTTGGGCAACGTGTGCTGGTGCTCTCTTCTTCCCCGACGCGGGTGCTCGACGACGTGCCTGTCGACCTTCCCGAGCCTCGAACGCAGGCACAGACGCGCATCGAACCCGGTTTCGCCGAACTTCGAACGAGGGTCTATCGGGGGATTCAGTTGGCCAAGAAAGCGAAGGGCCCGTCCGAAGGCGCTCATTCGTAAACACCCGCGACCGGTTGGCATCGAAGTTCCTCCCGGCCGATCGACTGAAGGACGGTGACCTCACCGAACAGGCGCACGTCGCCGGTTCCGACGAAATTGCCTTGACGGCACAGGCCATGTCCGCGACGGTGGGTGCGCTGCGCACGACGATTGCATCGGTGAACTCCGCCGTTGGCGAAATTGACACGGCCATCGGGGAAATCGCGGCCGGCAACTACGACTTGTCCATGCGCACCGAGCGCATGGCAGCCCACCTGCAGCAGGCCACTGGAGACGCGTCGAGGCTGTCCGAGGCGGTCAACGCCAACGGCGAAGGCTCCAGGGCTGCGGCCGAGCTTGCGGCCCTGTCCACGAACCGTGCCGATGCCGGCGGCAGCAGGCCAAGGCCGCGGCCGCGGCCGAGATCAAGCGCCTGATTGCGGAGTCCAGCGAACGGGTTGTTTCCGGCGGCGCCCTCGCATCGCGCACCGGCTTGGCCATTCAGCAAGTCGTGGGCGACGTGCTCCGGCTCGACGGCTTGGTGAAGAAGATCTCCGATGCCAGCAACCAGCAGAGCACGAGCGTGCGAGCCATTGCCGAGACGCTGGTCGAGTTGGACACCACAACGCAGCAGAACGCGGCCTTGGTCGAACAGGGCGCCGCGGCGGCTTCGTCCATGCGGCAGGAGTCGGCACGGCTGGTGTCGGCGGTCGGCTTGTTTCGCACCGAGGTGGCGTTGGCCTGATGGCATGGCCGGCCGGCGGCGGC
>Ga0307515_10020439_pt1 | contig 11810 bp, 13 predicted proteins | sample 17_EM_MG_FD_194513 | JGI IMG/M metagenome (GOLD analysis project Ga0307515, IMG submission 194513) | Populus trichocarpa ectomycorrhiza microbial communities from riparian zone in the Pacific Northwest, United States - 17_EM | ecosystem: Host-associated > Plants > Roots > Unclassified | place...
GGTAGGCTGATAGCTGCGCACCCGTGATTGCGCGTGCGCAGTTGCTTAATTTCCTAATTAGGAAGGTGCAAGAACTTATGACAGCGACCTCCGTATGTATCCACAACTGCAAGTCGCCGAACAACGGGAAAGGTGTGGGCTCGAGACGGGGGAATTGATAGCGAACTGACTTGACAACTACCTTTATTTCCCGGGCGCGGCTTGGCGGTGGGAATATAAAGTATAGTGATAGCTCCCCTTTTTTGCCCTTTTGAATTACATGAGCATCTTGCTGAATTTGCTTGATTTGCTGGAATTTGTACACTATGTACATGTTGGTATCTTGCACGCCATTTAGTTCCTTCACGTTTCACATCAAAACCATCCCTTCGTATGTACAACTCGAAGTTGTTCAAACACCAACGATGAAATGCCAAATACCCTCCCAACCAGCTGACCATAATACTGAAATATATTTAAGACCCTTGAACAAGATCAGCTGGGCTTGATTGGAACCATTCCTTCAAGAGCTGGCATTATTTCAAGCGCTTTATGGTCCATGGCCCAGCTTCCGAGGTCATTGATATGGCTTTCAAACAGTGGAGTTAATCTCGTGCAGCCAGAATTAATGTCCCAGTAGTGGCAGGCTCCGTCCGTATAAGGCCAGTTCACGGATACAAAACCGACGAACGCACCAACGACAAAATCGCCAGGATGCTGGTAGAGATACTGTCGCAATTCCGGCCTGCAACAATTTAGCATGAAACCAATAAATCGAGTGGCCGCAACTCACCAAGGAAGAAGATCGACAAGAATGTCATATGGCATACAATCTTGTCGCGCTAAGGGCATCAGCCACTCTGGCATATCGTTCATGTTCTCAATGCTCGGCCATATGTGCCACTAGCGTTGCTTCAGTGTTGGGCTTGGTCAGCAGAAGTTCTCAAACTTACCCGCATCATTTTCGCTAGTAAATACGCAGAGGCGAGCCGTACCGGCAGTGGTTCATTCACCAGCGTTTTGCCGACCATTCGCGCAGCCCAGGTTGGCACCGGGTGTCCCTCCTGGGTGTCTGTGAAGCCCAGAAGAATCGAATCAACATCAACCTCACCACGGCCGAAGATCTGTACTTCATTCCACCCATTTGCTAACATTTCCCGCTTAGATCTTCTGTAAAAGCTGCAGTCGAAGCTGAACTTGTTCGCCTCACTCGGCTCTAGGTATGTGAAAGAGGGCGCCGGCTGTATTAGATTCTGTGTCTGGCAGGCTAAAGCTGGTTGACTCTGTTTCCGACTTTCCTATCGTCAGCCGAGTCCTGATTCATTATGCTTGGCTTCCCTAGTCTATTCTAACCTGTTGTCCCGAGACGATCCGCCGTATGAAGACGCTGTAGGGGTTTGTGATAGCTGTGTATATACTTCGGGTCCGGAAGTTTCCATGATGTCACCTTGCTGTTGGGGCGCCTCCTGAATACTGATCAGTCCATAGGATCTTTATGTTCCCATGGAATAGCGCTCACCTGGAAAGATTTTCTAATTTCATCAATCGAGTGATGCGAAAATCCGTGTTTCTTTATTTCACTAGCCCATTCCAGTGCTGCCGTTTGGTTTGGTGTTACAATCAGGAGCGGAAGGATCGATTTAACATCTTCAAGTTCTCTTTCCAGTCTCCTAACATGAGTACGTAGTTGTGTCGTGGTTTTCCCATCCTCGGCAACATCGTATACACATGAAAGATTCTTAGACTGGCACGTATTGCACCTTGGTCTTACTCCATCGCACTGCAAGCTCAACTTTCGTGTCAGGCCCGATTTTTCTACATTTGGTTGTTGGGGAGAGTCTGCCTGACCTTCGATTTCCGCTTCCTACAACTCTCACATGCGATAGATGTTATTTTTCCTCTAGGAGTTCGAAGGGCGTATGTTCCGGAGATAGGCGAATGGTTTTGCAACCCCGAGTTTCCGAAAGATCCAGCAAGTCCCTGCTTAGGAGCAAGCGGAGCTTTATGAGCTGAGTCCGTCGAGGGAAGTGGCCGAAGAACAAGTCCGGAAAACTCTGGCGGGTTGATCTGGCTTGGTGTTTGCTGTGAAACCCAAGATTGTGGGGAGTCCTGGCTATTCAACTGTTAGCATAACTTTTTCTTAATGATTACAAGTATCCACAAATAATCCGGAGTTGCCAACAGCATGGTGGCATGTTAAACCATGCTCTCTGATGAATTATAGGCATACGGATCCTCGCCCCTCGATGTCTCTCTTCGGGAGTCTTCCTAAAGAGTGCTACTCGAAATTAGCATTTGGTGGCAGCTGCCTCATTTGAAAAGGTAGTAGTCCAAATTAGCATTGCCGCTCGCGAATGTTTTAATGCTCGGGTAGGAATTCCAAAGGTTCCCAAAGGCTAGGGATGTTCCAAGGTTTGCAAGGTCATAGCCAGCGCTGTCGTTGCAATGGCCTGATTTTAGACGCCACCGAAGGGTTCCTACCCCTAAGGCCGATTTGGAGGCAGCTGATAGAAGCACGAGTCCAAATATGGTACCGGTTTTAATAAGACTCGAGCAGTTCTTGTAATAAATGATTACAGATCTTAGACGTTGCTGGTCGAAGAGCAAAAAAGGCCAATAGACATCATGGAGTTTGACGGAAATTGAAGAAAATGCCAGTATATGCTATGATCTTCATGCCTGACGAGGGAGATTTCTTTGTAAAACGCGAGACATCGGTCTAGTTGAGTAATGTCGATAGGCTTCTTGACCGAAGCCACGGAAGCGGGGCTAAAACCGGATAATACAACCGAGGAACGAATCGTGTGCTCACCTCTGTGCGCCATATGGATTATTAACAGCATGGGATTGGCGTCGCAACATTTTGTGATGATGGCGATCTTCGAAAAAAATACTGGGCGGTCCGTTCGAAAAGCCGTTACTATACCAGTAGTTCGCCTCTGAAATGGCTGCATTAACTCCGGAGTGCGGCGTACACATGTAGTACTTACCGAAGGACGCATTCGTCGTTCCTGGAGGCATGAATGCAATCATTGCTTTTCTCGAGGGCTGGAGAAAATTTATTTGTCGATTGTTGAGCTGCGGAGACTTCAACGGGACCCTGTGTTTATGATCGCCTTTGCATGCGGCGTCTATTTCTATAGTCGCTGTTAAGACTGTATGCTTAAAGAGTCTACTAAGGTTGGCCAACCTTGACGTCTTTTGCTGCTGACAAGGTTGACGCGCTGGACTAGACCGCTCTAACAGTTTGTGCCGCCGCAAGGCCAAAAAGCCTCAGTGCTTCCCACCTTGACGGCAGAGTGGGATCTGGACCAGAGCCAAACGCCGCGGGCGGGTCGGCTCAGGAATGTCGGTATTGGCGAAGGTTCGGGGCTTGAGATTCTGCTCCCAACAGCCGGAAGAAAGGTAGGGTCAAAATGGACTTCATCGAGGAGTTACAACTGCTCGCCCAGCGTCATATCTAGCCCCAACCATTAGCCCTAGCATCAGACTCTCGTGCCCCTACCACGAAGTTTGGGCGGGCATGGTAAGCTCGGTTCAGAGGCCTTTGTTTCCCCCATGACGCAGCCGCCCAGGCTGGCTTTGACGTGTGGTAAGGCCATCTAAGCTCCGGCAACTACCATTCATGTAAAGTTCTAGACCCTTGGGTTGGCCAGGTTCGTCTGCTCCAAGCTGGCATTTGGTGCAAGCCTTAAGGCACCCCTGCCACATGAAACGGCACCAATTGAGACGGTGGCAACACTCAATACAAAGCCGTCGAAGACCAGCCCAACGCTACTGTCGGTCCGATGGCGGTTGAGGAGGATAAGTGTGCAACGCCATTGGAAAGCGCACCGTGCTTAAGAATTTGATTGTTGTTATTATTGCTGTTGCCGTTCGATGCGTCGTGAGCCTTCGATGTTGAGGGGATTATGGTAAAAGTGCTGCCATTCCCTCATGTTGATTGACGCTGTGAGATTTCCCCGTATCTTTGAAAAATTTACGCCAATCCCTCCGCGCTGTCTCTCTAGATGAGCTGCTCTGTGGAGGAGAAATGAGACATTATCAGCTACTCGCCGCGCAACATCCGTCGCGTCCATCTCCCGCTAGCCAACAATGCCACAAGCAGTAATCCGGGAAAACGACTCACGGACCGTGCACAGCCCACTGCCGAACTACGTCTTCAGTGTTTGCCCTCTGCATCTGATTTCTTACTTGAGCGTGCGCTTTGCCCAACCCAGCATGTCTAACCCATGCCACCTCGTAGGGTAGGGCCATGCAAGCAGGTGGCCCATGTGAAGGCTCCCATGTGCTAGAGTCGTCCGATCTTCACCTGTTGATACCATCATCCGACCGTTGTTATCCAAGTACACTACTCAAGCGGAGGCACTCAAGAATGGTAGGCGCTAAGATCTACACTGCACCAACAGCCTTCGATTTCATTGCTAATAAAACCAATATTTCTCTACGGACAGAAAAATGGGGTGTCGGAAAATACCCTCCGAAAGACCTTCCGAAAACTGGGCTGCCGCCTCTTGGCCTACTATGCGTTCTTTTTCCCCCCCGCATCCGCCTTTGGGACTTTGAAAACGCCACGATCTGCCAAGTCCGCCTTGAGGCGTGAGTGATGCAGGTTCACACATCCCCAACCTACGCTACTGCTTAGGCTTCAACGTCCGCTCACGCTCTTTCGGCTTGAAGACTCTGAGAAAATTTGGTACACGTTGAGATTCTTTGGCAATCACATTCGCCCTTCAGCATGTCATGCTTGGCACTTTAGCCGCTGTCGTCAGATTGCTCTGGCAAGATCGGGGGACTGTTGAAATTTAGAACTACTCTCCGATCAGGAGAGCGCCAAAACCGGTGTACTCTAAATTTGGCTGGTTCTTTTGGAAGGTTTAAGCTGTCCGTACCGCCCTGATATTTAAGTGGCTTTAGCTTAGTTGTATGCGGCCACCATGTCTCATGAGCAATCTAGCGTCTTCTTGTAAGAAGTTCAACCTGGAAATCGCTCACCGAAAGACGCTCAAACTCCAATTGACGATGCATGTACCTTCACCACAATTCAGCTTTGATCGGCTCTTTGGCAACGAACCGACCCGCCGGAATCTTGCGCGTCTGATTCGTAAGCTACTCCGACCCTTGGAAAGGTTCTTTAAGTCAAATTATCTTGTCCGTTCCGTGTGCATCGGTTGGGCCTTTCCATCATTCCGTCTGCTTACCTACCCATAGTTTATTCCATTAGATGCAAGAAACATCATCATACGCCAACTTTTACTCACTACAATGGCCTGAAACTCCAAGGATTCACCTAGATTCCACTTGCGTCTTTGTAGCGCGAAAATATGAACACACAGGAGACTACTTTATTAACAAGCGTTAATCACGGATGAAAAATAACGCCGTTTCATTTCTCTAAGTTTTCTATACTAATTCTTCTTGTCAACAATTGGGATCACCCTTTAATTTCCAATGCCTCGTTCGGGAATGGTTCTGAGAAGAAACTGAGACAGCAATAGTCTTTATCACGAGAACGCTGCTTTATTTCATTACCGTAACCCTCATGAATGCTGTGATTGGGATCTTCATGCCTCCCCCACCAGTGACCAAGAGCAAGCAGGTTACAATTTTCTCCAAGCAGGGCTATCCTGACATAAAACATTTCCAACTTTGCTTGGCATGGGCAACCGTGGGATCCGCACAAACTTGTTATGGAGTGTATCCATAGCCAGATGCTAACCGTCTAGTCATATAGAAAAAGGCCAATACGTAAGAGACTGTTCCAAACTATTCAGTAATAAACTTTCTTTAGTGGAATTGGAGCGAACAGAGGTCGAATAGAGGTATAATGGAAGGGTGGAAACTCCAATACGCACTTATAGGAGAGCACATCACATGGAGGCAAGAACTTCGTCGTTCCTTTCCTATTCCGAAGTAATTGTAACGGTTCCTGTTTATCTAGTTACTAGTTTTATTAATGATAGCGATGAGACAAAACTGATCTGATCATTACGTATCCAGTTGTAATATTAAGTATCCAGACTTGAATCAGAATCATCTGCAGAATGGCACTGCGTTAAAGCGAAGCCACCATGAACTTTAACTTTTCGAAAAGCCTTGGAGCAAAGGCATCGTTAGTCAGCAGTCTGGTTGCGCTAACCGGAAGAAGCCGGGATCGCGAAAGCGACTCTAGATTTTTGAGCAGCAGGTCCCCACTCTCATCGTCGCTTCCAATCACCGACCCACCATCGCCAACACTTTGACATCTATTTCCACATACATCCATTCTCACTTCCTCTTATGCTGCTGGACGTGTGAGTAAACTGTGAGGTCTCAGGGAGGAAGGGTACATGCTGGTTCGGCTTCTTGACAAGCCTCCTCCATTTGGTCGAAACGCACGCTAACACGCTTTTCCATCATCACTCGTAGGGGTTTCCTGAGGCTACAGCCATTTCATGATGGCTTCAAGCTCGGAATCAGAGGGGGAAATCTTCGAAACTACGGTCGACAAGGCATTTGCGACAACTCGCTCTATAGATGACAGCTCGATTGACCGTCAATCCAGAATTCGTGCTTCGGCCTCGAAGTCACCTCGAAATACAGTAGAACATGTCTCCGAGCGCTACAAGTCACGATCCAGGTCTCCATATCGACACAGATCTCCTCGCGGGGAGAAACGCCGCCGTGATGATGACTACAACAGCGAACGCGATCGATCGGACCCTCGACGTTTCAGGGTACACTATGAGGACAGATCTTCCTTCCAAGACGGCCGTCGAAATCGAGTGTCTTACGCAGACATAGATCGAAGCGATCCCCCTCCATCGACACGAGGTGGACGCGATAGCTATCGAGACGGGTGCCCGCGAACTCGCAGCCGCTCACCAGGACGCTCAGGCCAGAGAGGGGATCGCTATGATCGTCGTGATCGATACGACAGGCATGATAGGTCTAGGCGTAATGACAACTTCGGCGGCAGGGATCATGCGGGCAGATCGAATGGAGTAGACAGCCGGCGTTCTAGAGAACTGTCAGTGAGCGAACGGGGCGACCCGATACCCGATGCTCACAAGTCATGGAAGAATGCTGAAATTCGCCGTCACGATACTCAGCAGGACAACGCTAAGACCCACTCTTCTAACGGAGTGACCACGTAAGAACTTTCTACCAATATCTAGTCTGTCGATTCGAGGCTAACATTAAATTTCAGGTCCATCGAATCTACTAATGGTGTTGGAACCTCTCCTAATGAGACACCTGTAGTTATTTCGACCGGCGAATACACTGAATCAGCGATCGAGGATGAAGCAGCGCTGGAGGCATTACGAGCTGAAAAGCGGCGAAAGCGTGAAGCCATCAAAGCTAAGCACAAGGGCCAGTCTGCGCCTTTGCTACCTCAAGTTCTACTCGGCAATGGTTCAGATTCTAACACTCCTAACCCTGACACTCCAGGCAATCGTTCTGAGCGTTCTGGTCAGTTTATTCATTCTTATCAGAGTAATTTTTCTAATGCCCATTGTTTAGTATCCCCAATGGTAACATCCCCGGGAACTCCATTGCAGGATTCCACTCCAGACTCCCCTGCTGCCTTCATAGTAGATAACGACGAAGGTATTAGCAATCATAGCCCCGCTTATCAGCCAATCAATGATGGAGACGGTCCATCAGCTGCTGACTACGACCCTACCATGGACATGGAGGAAGATAGAGCTCGACAAAATCAGAAATATCACCAAGAAGATGTATCGGCTGCTGATTATGACGAGACCAAGCCTGAGGAGCAGAGGGTTCTCTTACCTGAACCCGAAGCTGAAGAACCCAAGTCAACGCAGCATCCGAAGAGTGATTTTGATATGTTTGCCGAGGATGACGATGACGACATGTTCGCTCCTGAGCCGAAAACCAATGCCACAAACGGAGGGCCCTCTAAAGCCGTACCGATCCCTAAAGCCAGAGAATTAGATCAAAGCTTACTAGACAACTGGGATGACGCTGACGGATATTACAAAGTGTATATTGGAGAGCTCCTTGATGGTCGGTACCACGTTCAGGCGAGCTTGGGGAAAGGGATGTTTTCCGGAGTTGTTCGAGCTACGGACAACAATACTGGCAAACTGGTTGCCATTAAGATCATTCGGAATAATGAGATAATGTACGCTCTCCCCTGATGATTGGTGGGTTCTATTACTAATTGGTTGACAGGAAGAAAGCCGGGCTTAAAGAGGTAGAAATCTTAAAACAATTGACCGAGGCAGATCCAGATGATAGAAAGCACCTGATTCGTCTGGAGAGACATTTTGAGCATAAAGGCCATCTCTGCATGGTATTTGAGAATTTGAGGTGAGCTGGAAGATTGAGACCATCATTTTTAAATCCTGCTGATGGTGAACTAGCATGAATCTTCGAGAACTTCTGAAGAAAGTCGGCGGAGCCGGCGGTGGTGGGATTACGCTTGAAGCTGTTCGATTCTACGCTCACCAGATGTTCCTCGGCTTGAGCCTGCTAAAAAAAAGCAAAATCCTCCACGCCGATCTTAAGCCGGACAATATTCTTGTATGTATTGTGTTCCCGGTCCCTCTTCAGCTTTACTAATCCATGTAGGTCAATGAGACCCAGAAAGTTCTCAAAATTTGCGATCTTGGTTCCGCTGCCAATGCTTCTGAAAGCAACGAGATCACTCCTTATCTTGTGAGTCGATTTTACAGAGCTCCGGAAATTAGTAAGTCATATTGAAGACTTATTCTATTACAATACTAACCTTTGATCTAGTACTGGGCATGCCTTTCGAATATCCTATTGATATGTGGTCCGTGGGCTGCACACTTTTTGAGCTGTGGACGGGCAAAATTCTCTTCACTGGGCGTTCGAACAATCAAATGCTTCGCTCGATAATGGAGTGCCGCGGAAAGTTCAGCCTCAAGATGTTGAAGAAAGGCCAATGCGCTGCTGACCATTTCAACGACAAACTGGACTTTCGCAGCGTCGAGAAAGACAAATTTGGAAAAGTGAGATTCTCGGTCTCCTTTCTCCTGTTTTCCCTTTCCTTTCCACAGCATACCTACATTTCTTGCATTCATCTCGGACATCGTAATCCTTTGCCATTCTTAAAACAATATATCTCATCGCTTAGATTATTTATGGGCCTCCATAGACTAACTTACTTTGGTCATGACAGGATGTGGTAAGGTGGATTACCTTTATAAAACCCACGCGCGACCTCAAATCCCGTATCGCCGACGCATCTAAAGGCCTCAAGAGGCCTCCGGATCCTAAACAGGTCAACCTATTCGCCGACCTACTCGATCAGTGTCTACATCTTAACCCAGAAAGACGGATTACCCCGACAGACGCACTGAAGCATCCTTTCCTTCAAACAAAGTTTTAAAAGGTCAAAAGTATATTCTCTTAGCGGCAACACTCACTGTCGAGTTCACATCTATATAGTACATTTAATATTTTGGGTAAGATACCCATTTGGTATTCAAATCGTAGAGAGTTAGAATGGCAATTGGCGCATTGCTAGAATATTGGCTTACTTAAGATACTTATTATTGGTTCCTAGACCATGATTAACTGTGAGAGACCGGAGGTGGAAGGCTGGAGGCCAGAGGCCGCATTGATGATGTATCGATGGAAGGTTGGATGGTTAGCAGGAATTCTAGTCATCTCAGTATCGAGATAGGGCATATCCTGTAACTACATAATACAGTATCGAAGAATTCCGGTTGAGGCAGCCAAATTTCCATGATGAACATAAGTCAAAATGTGCTTCCATGAACTCTTCTCTTCCGACCGAACTGTAGAGCGCTCAGGCCAGCTGAGACGTTTTTGCGTTCAATTTGCCAAGCCTCTTTGTTGTGAAAAGGTGTCTCCAGAGGCTACTCCTAACCACAAATCAGAACCAAGGAATATCCCACTTCTCGATGTCAATGTCAGCCGTCAAATGCCAAAAATGCGTGATAGAGCTCCTAGAAAAAGGTAATTCGAAGCGGGCACGGAAAATTATCATCTCCTCTAACTTCGGCCTAGGCAGCGGTGCATGGCGCGTGAAGAACACGAGTTTGACAGACCTAGAACAAGAGGTATATCACCCGTATCTAAGCATATTATACCCATCTTACCGTGCTTAGATTGGCTCTCTGCATAAAGTGTGTGTCATGTACGTGACTTGAGGTCTTAACAAAAGCGGCATTGAGATTAACGACGCTTTAGCTTCGCGCATACGGAGCAATTGATAGAATGCCAGGAATGCCGCTCAAGGCTCTCAAAGCTCTTTGAGATCTCATCCAGCTTCTGGAAGACCTACTGCCAGCGATCTAATGGGTATTTTCGCAGCGAAGACAGCTATGAGGGAGACAACATCAGTGGTTATAGTATACATTAGCAGCAATAGTTTATTACTATCATGAACTAAGCAGGCTCAGATACCTGGTGTCGATTTCAGGTGAAAAGAATCCTAGAGAATCCAGGATTCGATAAGAAAGACTACGCCTGGTTTGATATAACAATTATCACCAGATGGATGCAAACAGGCCAGAACATCATCATCAGTTTTGACACCCCTGCAGCTCTCCGGATACATTTCCCTTACCCCCTACTAGAAGACGTAGACGAATGCTCCATTCACGATCCATACTGGGTCCACCTCAGGCTTCTTGAGGAGCTGGTAGTCGAACATGATAAGTCCGTATGGTCCATTCGTAATCTTGTGAGGGAAACAGAAACATTACGTAGTGAAGTAGCCAAGGCGCGTAGTATTCCTTAATGCAAGACAACGCTAACAAAATAATAGACTCGAAAGTCTTTCTCGCAGCCTCCAAGTCCTGATTACCTACGCCTTCACGATATAGCAAGACATGCTGGTCATTCCACGGAGACTTTGGGCGTAGCTGTGCAGATTGTAGAGACCATGATTACGCAGCACACCCTCTTTATCGAAGAGAGACAGTCAACGAACTCGAAAACGAGCATGATAAATCGCCAAACTAGCAAACATCTCCTTTTCTATTCTCAGATGCTGCGGGGCCTTAAGGCCCGATCGGAGGCAAATAGAGAACGTCTGCAGAATGAGATCACCCTGGTCAGCCACTCATCCTGCACACGTAATTAGTTAACTTTGCGCTGATCCTTAGAAGGCTTTCAACACCGTTGCACAATTCGATAGCGGGGTCTCCGTGCAGATAGGCCAGGCAGCGCAAAGCGACAGCGCGGCAATGAAGACGATCGCGTTCTTGACGCTGGCATTCCTGCCCGCAACTTTCATCTGTGTAAGTCGTTCATGCAGATGAGCTATAAGATTGGATGCTGATCTATCGTAGGCCGTTTTCAGCATGACTTTCTTCAGCTTTACCCCAGGCGACTCAGGACAACCGCCGAAGTGGTCCGTTTCGGATAAGATATGGATATACTGGGTCGTGGCGGCGCCGCTAACGGGTATTACAATAACCCTATGGGTTGTGTGGCAGCGGTATTTTCCGGTGAAGCCCATTGGGGCTAGTTAAAAGTTATGGTGTTACAATTGGGAACGCGTGGTGTATGAATGTGCTGATCTGAAATTGGCTGTACAGACTTAAAAATGGAAAGCTCATGAATGCCAGAGAGAGCCGGCATGCTTCTGCGAATAGGAACTTAGTCTCGCGTAGTTTAATCTGCGCGATCAACACGCGCTTTTAACCGGATGCGCTAAGGTGGTATACACGCGCCCGCGAGTTATTATATAGATTGGCGTTGTACTAAGGGGGTGTTCGGTTGCAGCTCCAGATTGAATCTGGAGGCTTCAGAACCGAGTTGATCTGAAACCTCAATCTGATCTGGAGGTGGGTGTTCGGTCAATCTGGCGACTTTCTGATCTG